>Ga0210040_10000076_pt1 | contig 215568 bp, 174 predicted proteins | sample CryGeyCG12114_NA_FD_185462 | JGI IMG/M metagenome (GOLD analysis project Ga0210040, IMG submission 185462) | Groundwater microbial communities from aquifer - Crystal Geyser CG19_WC_8/21/14_NA (SPAdes) (version 2) | ecosystem: Environmental > Aquatic > Deep subsurface > Groundwater | place...
GGGGGGTAGGGCGGTTGCGGTGGGGGTGCGTGGTAGTGGGTTTGGCCTGAGCGGTGGGGGATTTTGACGGGGGAGAAGGAGGCGATGCGCTTGCCGTTCCAGGTGGGAGCGCTTGCGTCGTTGGCTGACGCTGTGTTGGCGCTTGTGGCGTTGTCGTTGGCGTCTTCGAAGACGAATGGCACGGGCCCGCTCAATCTGTCGAAGTACTTCGCGTAGTTTTCGTCAAGCTCAATCTTGAGCCCAGCTCTCTTCAACGCCTGCCTGGCCGTACTGGTAGTCTGTAAGCTCGCGATACCCCCACCGACCTCGATCCGGTTCCTGACATCGCGATGTTTTGTGTTGGTCTCATCGTATGCTCCGCCACATGCAGCATCCGTCATGCAGTGGTCTGTGAACCCTAGCTGTTTGCCAGGCTTAAGCACCCTCCCACACTGCGCGTAAACGTGCGCCAGACTCGGCGAGTGGCAGCAGGCTTCAAATTGAATGACCGCATCGAAATAGTCGTCCGGGAACGGCAAGTCCATGAAATCCGCTTGGATGAAGGTACATAGGTGTCCTAGTCCTTCTTGCGCAGTGAGTTGAATTGCCCGGTTGACCTGGTACTGATTTATCGTCACGCCGATGACCTCACAACCAACAAGTTTTGCGATTTCGCGTGAGGCGGCACCGATGCCGCAGCCGACGTCCAAGATTTTCATGTTGGGCTGTAGCTGTAGGAGTATGGCGAGGCGATAAACGACGAAATTGACGGCATGGGAGATTGAGTCTCCGGGGGCGAAGGGGGCGAAGTGGAAGTGTTTAGACCAGCCACGTTCGTAGGAGCGGGTGACGATGTCGTAGTACTGGTTCGTGCGGGTCGAAGCTGCGGCGCGGGCTGCGGAACGTTCGGATTCGGTGACCGGGAAGGCATCTTTGGTTTTGGTTCTGGAGTCATCTTTGGAGGAGTCTCTGAAGGAGCTGAAGTTGGAGGTATAGGCGGGTGTTGCGGCAGTGAGGCGGTCGATGTGTGCATCGAAGGTTTCGCGGGTAAGTGGTGAGGCAGGCATGGTTCTGACGAAGTTGACGGTAGTGAGGCTTTGTGAGGATTGGTGTTGTAACAGGTTATCGACAAATCGAAAGGATTGGAATGTGAGAACAATACTAAGCGCATAGAATCTGTGCTAGGTCTGTCTCATAAATACGCATCGTATGTCGTTGCGACACGCGGTTCCTGAGCACTAGTAGTTGTCGTAAATCATCCCTTCTGGCTGTCGCTCCTGATGATGCTCGCCCGCTTATCTCTCGAGCCGCTTCCGGCAGTGCTCAGATTCTTTGCGGTATTCAACTTCAGAAGCGTTTCCACGCCAAGTCGTTCTCTGCTCATGCCATCTAATCTCGAATCTTCTGCCACGTTGGCTTGCCGCTTCCTTCTCATCTGTCCATGGTGGCCGTAAACTACGGTCCATGCTGGGATGACTGTGTCTGGAGGCAACGTGATACCAGCACAGACCTTGCTGTGTGGTCCAATGCTGCAGCCGGAAAGCAGTGTCACGCCTGCTTCTAGGAGTACACTGTCGCCGATGGTGCATGGTGGCTGAAGCCTAACGCTCGACTGAAGGTAGGCTCTGGGTCCAATGTTGGTCTCTGGATTTGGGACGCTACCATCCTGGCCCAACTGAGCTGGTTGCTGGAACATTATTGTAGAAGAGTTTGACGGCGCAGCACCTTTGATAGCAGGATTAAGCTCCTTGTCTGTACCGAGGATACATCGCTCGTTAAGGATGCTGCCTTGCTGGATGGTGATCGGGCCTTGATCTGTATACAGGCGACAACGTGGGTGGAGTACCACATCTGCTTGAATGGTTAGTAGATGCGTGCCCTTGACGTAACAAGCTGGATCCAGATGACATCGAGAAGAAATGTTCACTGGTGGAGATGTTGATGAAGGCTGATTCTGACGGAGGGGATGGGTAGCTTGAGGTTGTTGAGTAGAGGTCATGCTCATGCACAGGTGTAGCCAGCCGAGACATGCACTATCATGATCAATCGCTCAGATTCAGACGCTGCGTAGATGCAGAACGTTAAGCGACACAATTTCTTTCCGCAACACTTGTAGTCGCAGCACCTGGCAGTACGAGACTCCCAACGCACGCGAACGCGTCAACTACGACGCGTCTGATCGGCAGGCTTCAAACACCCCACTAAGAAGGACTACCAAAAGAAGTTTACATTTGTTGTACAACTAATTGGAGTATCCTCATGATCTGGGCATCGTCGGTGAGCAATGTCATACTATGATGTGGATGCGATCTTGACAGATGCTCAAAAACTGCCTTGCACTTTCGAGCTGGACGTGCCAGGGCTCGGCTATTTAGATGGCAACCCAGGAGGCACGGTCAGGTTCTCGAATGTTGCATGTTGGGCAAAGCTGACACACTTTTGCAGATCAAGGCAGGCACGAAGCTCGACCTACCGCTATGGCTCGGAGTAATGCTTGCAGTGTCGAGTGGGTAGGTGCTGTTCAGGACCTTTCTCGAAGTCATACAGTGCTGATCTTCCAAAGACAAAATCCTGGCTCACAGCCTCTTGTGACGCTAGATTTTCCGGCCCCTTTGCAGCAGCGAGTAGTCAACGCTCTGAAGGCTGATCCGAACTCGGTCGATTTGCGAGCACAAGCAGCGCATTTCTATCCTCTGGGTGCACGAATTATGGACTTGTTCGAGGATGATGACATCGTTGATGTGCTGACAGAGGTAAGCTTCCCTGAGGGCGCTGGTACCGATCGGACTGCTTGGGACTGTCTGCTAACTTGAGCTAGACCTTTCGAACTCGTGCGGCAAGAATTGCGGATCATGCTCATAACACACAAGGCGCATTGACTGATGGAGCTGACTTCCTGCGAGGACTCGATGAGACAGAAAGGCAACTGTTCCGAAGTGCGCATGAGGGACCTAAGAGTGTCAAAAAGTGGTCTCAAAATTTGAAGAAGACCACTTAATGCATCGGTCTCCATCTTTCTCAACCCGGACCTGTTGCGGGCTCTGCGACTTTCTTTGCCTCTGGAGGCTCGTCGATAAATGTTGGCGGTACTTCGTCCTGGAGGAAGGAAGGCATACCACCCGCGCTCTCGGCCTGTTGTTCAAACATCATGTCTTCACCCAATGCCTCTAATTCAGCGTCGAGCTCTGCTTCATCCACATCGTCCGGCACGTCGTAGGCTCTGCCCATGCTTTCGCTGATCTCATTACCCAGCTCCATCAGGTCTGCCATCTCGTCTTGCATTTGCTCAATCTTGCCAACATCGATCTTGCCGTACTGCTTCTTGAGCTCTTTGTTGGTGGTCTTCATGGCATCGACGGTGGTCATAACATTCTTAATATTGTCCTGCATCATCCCTGCTTGCTCCATGTTCCAAGACTGTTGCGTGAGGTTGTCCTTCTGGCTGCCACTGGTCAGTATTCCTCGTCCCCATAGCTTGACCACTCAGGACTGACCTCTCAAGCATCTTACGCTGCTGCAGGACTTTCAAGGCTCTCTGCTTAATTGCATTCTTGCCTGGGCCGTCTCTCATTTTGGACATCTTCTGTTGATACGTTTGCAGCTCAGCATTGACTTTTGCCAGTTTGACATCAATCGAGTCTATCCTGGTCTCGACCTGTTCCCTGATGTCAGCTTCTGAGCCTGCCGACGCAGTCTACAGTACTTACACCTGAGATAGCACTGTTGAGAGTCGGCTTGGGCGCATTGCTCTTTGCACCAAAAAGGCGATTCATGGTATTGGCTGGGTTGAGTCGTCGGTGGGGAGAAGTGGTGTTCTGGTTGGTACCAGCTTAGGACTAAGAGCGACGTTGATCTCTAGTCTCAGTAGCGAGAATCGAGACCGCGGTATAGATAGACGTCTAGCATGTTTCGAGGTCGATCTGAATGCCTTACAGCTTTAGACGTCATGCGCGGGCGGTTCAGGCGCCGTTTGGTGTTCCCCCCAAGACGACCCACGGGTAAAGTTCGTCATGCTGAACTCCCTAAAATTAGTGCTAAACCGCTTAGGCACCATGGCGTTGGGGCCCGCGAGGGAGTGATGTGCAATCTCCAACGACAGCGTTGTCCCATGTTCCCGCGCGTCGCACACGAGCACACCGCAAAACGCCCACCAGCGCTGCAAAGTGTGACTAAACACTCCTTTCCATGCCAGTCTAGTCGCGTGCAGGGATTGTCATCTGGACGATATCATACAATCTTCCAAACCCTCGTTGTGTCTGCAAAGCCCACCGTTATCACTAATATCTAAATCTTTGACCTTGCGGCTGACGAGTCCCTATCCTCTTGCGGAGCCGAGCGTTTGAGGAACGACGCCATCAAGTATCCCTCTACAGTGAAAACGACAGTCCATCGGATGCGGCATCCTCGATCGTCTCCTTCCCACAGTCCTGGTCTTGTCAAGCATTGGAAGTGTGGCCTTCGAACCACAGCAAGCCCACCATGTTTTGGCGCTTCGGAGGCTACAGCAATGTCTCAACTATAGATACCCTGCTAGACAAGCAGTCCACCACTCTAGAAGATCTGCTCGAGGAGCAGGATCTAGTACAAGAATTAAAGTCGCATCACACCAAGCTGATAGAATTCTTGCGCGATGACAACCACTTACACGCGCTGTTGAAGTACGTGGTTGCGCCAGGCCCCAACATCGAAGAGTCAGAAGATCCAGAAGAGGAACACAAGGTCGATGAAGAGCAGGAGAGGGCCGAGAAGAAGCGTCTGAAATATGCCTTCGTCGCGTGCGAGATCCTGTCTTGCGAAACCTGGTCTATTACCGAGGCCGTCATGTCAAACACCGAGTTCCTGAAAGAATTCTGGGAATTCCTGCGCCGACCAGTTCCTCTGGATCCCTTACAAGCCGGCTACTTCACAAAAGTGAACGAGACCCTGCTCGAAAAGAAGACGGAAGACATGTTGGCTTTCTTCAAGTCCTTGCCAGAAATAGTCCCTGCCATTTTGCAGCACGTGGACTGCCCTATGGTCATGGACTTACTCTTAAAGATCATAAGTCTTGAAAAGGCAGAGGGGGGAGCAGGCATTGTCGAGTGGCTGCATGACCAGGACCTAATACCCAAGCTCCTCTCCAGTCTGTCTCTGGGTTGCAACTCCTCTACACAAACCTCTGCTGGCGACTTTTTGAAGGCCATAATCACCATATCTGCAAATGCCGCACAAAACGAACAGTCCTGCATCGGGCCCAATAGTCTAACAAGACAGCTTGTGTCCGAGCCATGCATACAGCAGCTGATCAGCCACATGCTTCGTGGCGGTAACCCTCTGACAGTTGGTGTCGGAATTATCATCGAAGTCATCAGAAAGAACAACTCAGATTATGACCCCGAGAATGGTCTTAACCAGGATGCTCCACCAACTACTCATGATCCTATCTTCCTTGGAACACTGCTCAGACAATTTGCACGTCACGTACCTGACTTCATGAATCTCATCCTGAGCTCGAAGCATACAGTTTCGGATGGCGAGAAGACGAAGACTGTAGATCGCGGCGTCTTAAAGTCTGCTTGGGGTCAAGATATAGAACCCCTCGGCTTCGACAGATTTAAGACTTGCGAGTTGATGGCTGAGCTGTTACACTGTAGCAATATGGGTCTCCTCAATGAGGTGGGGAGCGAAGAGTTCGTAAAGTCTCGTGACGCAGAGCGGGAACGGCTACGAGCTGCTGGGAAATTTTCACTTGCCAAACAGCAGTCTGATGACTCCACAATCGATATGTCCATGGCATCCTCGAAACTCGACTCTTCATTCGCGCCATCCATAGGCACATTACCAGAGGAACGCCCAAGCGCAAGTGAGGAAGACGAGTTTGAGAGAGTCTCCATCTCCGAAACTGACAAGAAGGCATCCAGCTCGGAGGAGTCAGACGAGATGGTCGACGAGCCTCTGACGCCTACCAAACCTACATTGCAAGCACAAAACGAGGCAAAGTCTCCGGCCCATGGGCTGGACGAAAACGTGCGGCGGCTAAGTCTGGAAGATACTGAGATGTCGTCCGACCTCTCAGATATTTCTACCAATTCGCCTTCAGCGCTCAAGCCAGGAGACACCCCTCTCCACCCTGAGGATAAGCCAGCACCACTATTTGCGAAGCGGGAGGATAATGACAAGACCCCCACCCCAGCAAGCCCAGAGCCACCAAACAGCCCGCGGGCTAACGATACGTCCATGACGGACTTACTTACGAGCACATCGGCCGGGAGCGGGGAAGTCTCAAGCATGTCAGAATTAAAACAAGCTGCAAAGGACCCGTCTGTGGTAGGCGACTACCTGAAAATGATGTTTGTCGAGCACAGAGTGGTGCCAACAATATTAAGTTTCTTCTTCCGATTCCCGTGGAACAATTTCCTGCACAACGTCGTTTACGATGTCGTCCAGCAGGTATTCAACGGTCCTATGGAACGCGGGTACAATAGATATCTTGCTTTTGATCTCTTTGAAACCGGCAAAGTTACGCAGCAGATCATAGAAGGACAACAAAGAAGTGAAGAAGCCGAAAAGAAGAAGAACATGCGGCTTGGATACATGGGTCACTTAACTTTGGTCGCAGAGGAGGTCGTCAAATTCGGCGAGCGACACTCGAGAGACACACTGTCCGAACTTGTTCAAAGCCATATATATGGTAAGGATTGGGAGGATTACGTGACAAAGACACTGGCTGAAACGCGGGACCGCGATAACGCAATCCTTGGAGGCTTTCGACCCGAGAACGGCCTTGGACCAAGACAAGCTGTGCTCAATGCTGTTAATGCTAGCAGCGGCTTCACAGGCTCAAATGCTCTCGCTCAAGCAGGGCTCGCCGGTGGTCAGCAAGGTCCCGACAGTGTGGACGTTTCCAATAACGGTAGTGCCACATCGTCCAGCTACCAGACGGCTGGCAGCTCATTACTGAGTGGATTCGGCAGCTCTTCTGACGACGATGACGACGACATGTCAGATGAAAACGATGATGGTCAGGGACGAACTGCTGCAGCCCAGCTGTCCACGGCCGACACTGGACCGAGCACGGATTCAGACCAGCCGATGCCACTCATTCCACCGCCTCCTGCTCCCCTCAACATCGAGCCATCTCGCGCACGCAAAAGGCTAGCCGACCGACTTGCTATGCACAAAGCACAGCAAGAACAGGACGCGCAAGAAGCGGCAGCCTCAGAGTTTGGGATGGAGGATGACCCATTCGCTGCTCTTGGAGACAACGATGATGACAATCATGACGACCGTTTCTCTCTTGACGAGGAAGAACAAGATATCACATCTTTTGGGAAACGAAGTAACACGCATACGCAAAGCAGCAGCGGTGCAACATACTCGACCAGCCGCGGGATACATAATTTGTTCTCAAGCCAGAGCGACAAATCATATCTACGTGGTTCACTCGAAAATGGATCATCTAGCGACTCTGGGTCTGAGGATGATACGCCGCATACAGCTGTTGAAGCACGAACCAGTTTAGAAAGGAGACCTCTGGACGTTGACGATGATGACGACGATGAAATGGGTGAAATGGTCGGCCCTAGTGAAGGGCCAAATAGCAGCGATGAGGAGGATTTGACAGCTTCAGAAAGACATCAGCTTGGGCTTGACCAGTCGAAGGACGATGACGAGTCCTCAGAATTTGATGGTCAAGAAGATCGCGAAGATGATGTGGTTGAAATACCCTTACCCAGCAACAAACGGAGGTCAAGAGGCTCTGTAGGTTGACGTGCAGCTCAATGCTCCTGCTCTTCTTGAACACAATCTGTACTAAGTGTACTATATCCTTTGACGCTGCATGATCACCTCAATACTACATATCCGGTCTTACTGTTTGGCGGCTGCCTGGAAAGATAGCGGCAGGAGAGGATCCTGTAGTGGCAGTGTAACCTAAGCACACCGCCTGAGGTGTTTGCGTACTGTGAGACAGTAGGCAACACTTGTACAACATGATAGAACCATCAACAGAATTTTCCGACGTAATGATCTCCTGTGCAACTGCAAGGTTGGACAACATCAATGTAAGTTGCACATTAGTCTCGGTACCTGCCGTTGCCGCGGCGTCGCGCCCAGTCGCGCCAGTGCCCACTCCCAGGGTTTTCCCTTTCGTTTTGCGTAGATCGCTTCCACGGGTCAAGCACTCTCTCCCCTTCCTTGTCGCTGTTAGTACATATACGCTTAGCTGTGCTTCTGAGCTTGAAGCATTCTCGCGATACAGCCAACTGAACAAGCATATCATAAACTTGCACGCCTGAATCCCGCCCACTACCTTGCATGCAGCCAACTCGTCTCTGGTTGCGTCACTAGGCGCTGACGGACTATGGGAGGTGGCGGCTCTAATAAGCCGATCGTCTTCGTATTCGGGACCGAGAAGGGTGATGCTGCTGGCCGAAAGAAGAACTTGTCGGCAATCAATACGCAAGTAGCTTACCGCGCACATGAGCGACGGCGTGAGAAAAAGGGCAGACAGCGAGCCCAGGCTAAACAAGATGGAAAGGTGGACCAATCTACGCTATCAGCAGATGCTTCAGCATCGACCTCGGTGAAGGTCGAGAACAGCATAGACTTCAACCACTTCGTACCGGGTGCAGTACCACGACAACAAGGACCCATCGTTGTTGCTGAGCGTGAATTAGCAGTACCCCAAAAATTGGTTGCCGCAATAAACGGGCTTAGCAATGCTGGATTAGCACGTTCTGGCCCCGTCAACAATAGCAACAGCCACCCGAGACCGTGCAATGATAGACGCGAATCAGACCTATCGTCAGACATCAGCTCGGAACACGATGCTATCTGGTCGGCGTCACCCTCATCAATTCGACATTCATCACCAGGAACAGAACTGAGCGCACTTTCGCCACTTGCCCCGATACAGTTGAATGGTTATTTCGACAAGGCTCTTGACCCCTTTTTCCGACTGCCAACGGCCGCGACTGATCGAGAGAAATGGCTGGTTCACTTTTGTAAGTCATCTCAGAATAGTCGCGGATTTCACTAACACAGAAAGACTTCCGCGAGATGGGTCACATTGGCTTCGGAACACATTCCAACGCACTCTTTTGTCCTGACAGGGACTGGGTTTCAAGGTATGTGTCGACTAAGTCATTATGTTTCCAGTGGATCTTGATACATGCGGAAGAGCACCTTGGTAGACTTGGTGTCCTTCCAGATCAGACCAAGACAATTGAGCGGAAAGCTAAAGCATTCGGGACACTGAATTCGATCTTGAAGTCACGTGTCGTAGATCGAGAAGAAGGCATAACCGGCATTATGTGGGCAGCGATCATTGACAGTGCTCGAACAAGTATGCACTTGCAGGCGCTCGATCGACTGATCAACGACACGGGAGGTTTTGAGGCGTTTCTGGATGGTCCACTCGGCATCGCTCACCCTGAGCATGTCGCTACTGCCTACGCATTCGGTCCTTGTCCAGTGTCCAGTCTGCAAGACTTGGACGCTATTAAAGGAAGGTTCCTCAACTTCGTCCGCATCCTCCACGACACTGCCAAAGAAGAGCAAGAAGAGAAACGACGCATACGCAACCGCAGACCGTGGGATACTCTTAGCCGGCAAGCCATCGACGGAAGCGGGAACCTAGTGCCTGCACACCACGACGAGCATTTCCGCTACTACGTCCGAGCTAAACAAGACTGTCTGATGGGTGGGTGTACCGCACCACTGCTCAATGCGACGCTAAATAGTCAGCTCGACTACTCGTCGCAAGCCCGTCATTTCGCAGCACTCGTGCAAACCCTCACGATCCTCGGCGAGTTCGAGCAGAACTACCTCGCGAAAGCGATGTTCCTCAAGCGGCTCAGATACGTCGCTGAGATGAGCACAGCACGAGATCCCCTCACGAACAGTACGCGGCTCAGTCATGCGGGTTTACTGCTGATCAACTCGTATGTTCGACAGGAGGTGCAGACGCATTTCGACCGTACAAGGGTACTAGCGAAGGGTGTGAAGATCAGTAAGACTGTCGTCGACTCTCTTAAGATCTTCGCTTTGTTGCAAGGGCCCACACGGTGCCTCATCGTGTCATGGCTGAGGGACTGGCTTTGCGATAGTGATCGATTTGAGGATGTAGACTTTGTACACCTGCAGGAGGAGGATCTGGCGGCTGTGTCTGCTGAGACCACGAAAACCTGGCTCACTGGCGTTGGTATGGGGACTTGAGACATGTCTATATGCCAGACAAACGTCGCAAAGGCTATGATACGTTGTACTCCAATGTCGGCTTTGGAAGCACGCATGTTGAAGCAGCCGGCAGCAGCAAGTTCAAGGCGAGCAAACCCGGCTATCTTGCGAGGACCAGGGGTTTGTGTACGTCAATGCTGAACGCCGTGCAGGATGCGTCGCCTTGCGAACTGATGCTAAAATGGATGAACGAGGCTCAACGGCACGCGCAATCATCGGACGGGGCTCAGGTGGTAGAGTTTTGCATCTGCAACGGGAGGAGCAAGCAGGAACAATTTGACCTTCATGTTGAAGTCCGCAGTGTACCTAAGGCAGCACACGGCAGAGCACTAATCGCCCTTAACGCCACACACACAAATGGGGGCGCCCACCAGACCCCGGAGTGCTGATGTACAAAGCTCAGCGTTGAAGAGTGGCCGCGTCGCGCCTCACATGACTAGTTCTGCGATAATTGATGCATGGTGCGGTGTGGATGAACAGATAGGAACATCTGAGCTCTCCTGCAGCGTTCGAAGTCCAGACACTCACGCCACACCCGAGCAATAAATAAAGGTCGGACATTGCACTGCCGAGCACGATTGGCAAGGTCGATGAACAGTGGGAGCCGACATCCTCAAATATGAGACATGCCCAGTCCGGATGTAGGAGTGCTACCGGACACCTACAGGGGTATTCAGCCTTTGGGTAACATCGACGGACAAAAAAAGGAGTGGAGAGAGAAGGCGCGATGTTGACACAGACAGGTAGGCGCAGTGCTATCGTTCGTCTTGCTACAAATGGGAGGGTTCATAAGCAGGAGTTAGGAGGGAGAGCCAGCAGCATTAGCGAGTCAGGTTTGCCTTGGCTGATCAGAACATGACTCGCTCGCGAACTGATGTCATCATGCCGACCACCAGCTGCGGGCTCAACGGTAGAAACTTTTTGGACTTGTTCCCCAGGGCAGTCCATGTCGGCAACACTTGGAAGCAGACGGCTCACTTTCGTTCCTAACTCCTTCTGCTCTTCGTTCTTTTCATTCCCACACCTTCGACGCGCCATTTACTTGCTTCCTACATCACTCCTTACTTCTCCGCCGAGACTCCAATCGTCCTCCACCATTCACTTCCGAAGGCGACCCTCGATCCTGCTAACCTTGTCTCTGCTCTTTGGCATCTCCCTGTTCAGATACTACAAGATGCCTCGACGGATGTTTCAGACGGCAACTCTGAACACGGCGTCGACAGACACGTCACCGCTCACGAGTAGTGGCGATGCGCCGCCTAGGTCGATTCCGTCGACCTTCACAGACTCTTTGCCATTACCCTCGCTGATTGTGTTTGACCTTGATTATACGCTCTGGCCCTTCTGGATTGACACCCACTGCACACCACCACTCAAGGTCAACAAGGACGCCACAGGCATGATCGATCGCTACGGAGACACCTATACATTCTACCCCGAAGTACCTTCCGTTCTCTACGAAGCGCAGCGCCGGAACATCTTGCTAGGCCTAGCAAGCCGGACGCATACGCCCGAGCTCGCGAACCAGACACTTCGGGCAATAAACGTGCCTGTGCCAGAGCACTACTTGAAAAAGCAAGATGGCGGTACCGGTGAAGAGACAAAGGAAACCCCTCAAAAGGCAATCAACTTCTTTGCTTTTCGCGAGATATACCCAGGTGAGAAAACTCGCCATTTTAGACAGATACAGAGTTCCACCAAAACTCTGGCGCGAAAACATGAAGCTATCCCAAAGGACGGCATTGCATACCGGGACATGCTTTTCTTCGATGACGAATCGAGGAACCGGAATGTGGAAAGAGAGCTCGGCGTCACCTTTTACCTAGTCCGAGATGGTGTCACTAGAGGTGAGGTCGATGCTGGAGTTTGGGCATGGCGAAAGAAGAGGGGAATCACAAAAGCCGACGCGCAGAGCACGAGCAGCAACGTTGCGAGTGGCGAAAGCTCCGAGATATCCGACGATTGAGAACAAGCCGTCGGCGCAGACGATCGAATGACGACCCACACTGCGCTCGTCGGAGCAGTCTGTGTCTAGGTACCAATGCTACTGTACTGCTTCACGGACGAAATTCTGGTTGGCGATATTGCACGGCTCCTGTATGCGTAGCATCAACGAGAACACATGATTGAAGCATTGTCATACTCTCACAGCCAACTGCTTGGCCGCCATACGGACGAAGTTTGCGGCCACACAGCCGCCCTCACAAAGTCTCGCCGTCTCGTAAACCTCGTTTGCGGATAACACTCCTTCGGATGCGCAGCCAGGCTCAGATGGATACAAGCAAATATCAGCCTCGAATCCTGCCTAAATTTGGAAAGGATCCTGTCAGACGCCTAAGGCTGCCAATACGAAGTATCAGCAGATCCAATTGGCTGACCTGCTCCAGCTGATGCTAGATTGGTCTCCAGCAATCTGCCCATCCCGGCCCTAGCTTCCTATGGAGCATAAATCATGCAGTATCATTGGACAATTGGCGTCATGGTCCATCCCTGAAAACGTTGCTCTGCACGCCATAAACCTTCCTTCGCAGGTGGACAAACATGCTCTTTGGCTGTGCTCGCATAGCGATGTCGTTCCTTTCGATGTTTTGGCGAGGCATGTAAGGACTCTCTTTACTTCTGACGCGTGTCCTTCTTTCGTTGTTTTCCTCTTCGATATCACTGCTATAATCCCGAGATCCTCGTTTCAAAGGCCATTGAACCATATAGCCAATCGTCGACACCTTGACAGTCTTCGGCTGGCTGCTTGTGTAACTCGACCTGCCAGCCTATCTTACCGATTATCGATTAACCCAAGGCGCCACCTACCTACGTCAAGCAACGATACCAAGCACCAGCCCACCAACATGCGCCTCCCAACCACCCTCCTTCTCTCCCTCAGCACCCTCCTCACCGTCGTCCTCGCCCAATCTCAATCACAAAACTCAACCTCAGACTACCAAATAAACTGTCTCCGCTTTCCCACCCGGGTAGTCGGCAACAACACCCTCCCCCCAGACGCAATAACCGCGCTCTCCGCCGCCTTCTCAGACAACAGCTTCAACCCCCCACTCCCATCAAACGGAATAACCCTGAAACCCGGCTACTCCTCGCGCGTCGGCTGGGCCGGCAGCGGCGGCTTCCAAGTCTGCGTGCAGAATTTCTGGTTCTTCAAGACGTTGACCGTCAGTCTGGAGGATTTGAGCGGCGCTGTGGCTGCGATGGGCAGCGTGTGTTGTGACGAGGAGACAAGGGAGGGAGCGAGTAAAGTGCCGGGCGCTGGTGGGCGGAGCGGCTTGTGTCAGGATGCGAAGGCGTTGGTCAAGGCGAGTGATGGGAGCGAGATCAAGGTCATTGCGCAGAATTACGGGGATCATTGTTGTGGGATGTGGGGCTGTTAGGAAGGAGGTAGAGGGCGTGTCGTTTGTTGCGTACAGCACAGTATCAACAGGAATATCTATGGGAGTAAGTTGACTGGCAGCCAGCCAGCCAGTGTCGTTCAGCTGCTGGCCGACCGCACTTTGAGGATTGGGTGGTAACTGGCTTGGCTTGGCTTGTCTTGAATTAATGGTTGGCTGGCCGAATTGTGCTGTCATGGTCATGGCCACGGCCAAGGCGATGCCGATACGATACGATTAATGAATAATGAATAATGCATCCATGGGTTATCAGTGATAGAACATCCCGAGACCGCAGCGCAGCATCACAGGTTCCTCCCACCCAGCCATGTACACCTCTGCGCCGCGGACACTATACTTCAACCTACCTACCGTACCCTCCCGGCAGCTGCGGCTGCAGCGCTCCCATCATTCAGCTTTCCATAGACGCTCGCACCACCTGCTGATCACATGCATGGCACTCACCATCGAGCTGAACGATCGCTAAGCTAAGCTAAGCTACTCTGCGAGCAGGGGCTTGCTCACTTGCTAAAGTCTCTTCCATGGGTCATCTTGGAATGTGCTCTTTGCATACTTGTGTCTTGTCTCGTCATTGCCCTTTGGCCGCTCTGGCAGCATCCACGGTGGAATTATGGAGATACCTGGGCATGGGTCGAGGGCCACTGAGACCAGCCGATGCGAGGGTGACTTTCTTAAGGCCGCTTGGGAGTACATGTAAGTAAAGGAACGTCGCACATCGGGTATGCTTTGCACGAACAATAACCAATCTCGTATTGCTAACGCTTGAACGCCCAATAAGATATGTACAGTAGCATGTAGACCATTAGTGCTCTGCCAACGCCAGTGAAACCCCCAAATGTTCGTACATGTGTATACGCATGCCAGTAACGCTAAAAACAAGTGCTCACCAGTACTAATGCATACAAAACGCCATCAATGCTTCCCGGCCCAGTACAAGGTATAGTAGATATCATGCTCTCCAGTGGCGCGTTGTAAGCCCGTGGAAGGTCAATAGATTGGCTCCTCCGGACTCTCGTAACCATCGTCTGGCCTTAGGAACCTCCCCTTAACAGTCAGCTCCTTTGGCAGGTTCACACCGCCAGCCTTCGTAACGCCATCTTTTCGTCCCATGGCAAGCAACTTCTCTTCCTCTGCTGTGAGGATCTTGCCTTGCTTGCCAGAGATGAGCGCTTGTTGTTCCTCCTCAGCATCCGGTGAAGCAACAGCAAAGCTGGTCTCAGGTTCGCGATCGCTCAGACATTGCGACCGTCGAAGGTCAGCAATGGCCATAGACAACTGACTCCTCGTTCGTGGAATTGGTGCAGCCACATCTTCGGCGTCGAAGTCGTCTGAGCCGTCGTCACTAATGGCAGCAACGCTCCCTGTACTATCATGACGTTCATTGCCCGTTGGTCGCGCGGGCCGACCCAGGGCCAATGTATCAGACCGCGATTGTTGACCTTCGGATTCTGTCCGACGCGAGGATTCTCCAAAACTGGAATGTGGGGTCGCTACGTCCTTTTGCCGGGCTGCACCTCTCAGCTTGCGAAAGTCTTCGGGCGCATCTACTTCGTCCGCAAAACGTACCACACTACCTGTCTTGCGCATGGCTTTCGTCCCTGCTACGTTTGTGGAAGAGCGGAGTTGTTGTTGGAACCTTTCGCGAAAATTGTTATCTATGATTAGTGGTGATTTGGGAGGGGATGTAGGTGGGACAGCCACCCCTGTCGATGGTTCTGGTTGAGACTCGACCGACTGCCAGGATGATGCTGCGAGTTCAAAAGTCGAGATCTTACGGCCAGGAAGCTCGACAGTCCTTTTTGGTGTTGCTGTCATCTGTGTCGTCACTGCAGTTCCGGTCTCGTGCCTCTCGTTAATGAGACTCTGTTCTTCCGTGGATGTGCGGGGGCTTTTGATAATTGATTTTCGTGGTTTCACATTCTCTGAACTCAGCACTGGCTGTGCGGACGGTCCAGCCTGACTGCTCCTCTTCCTGATCATAGGTGGACGAGCCCTCCCTCGCGCGGCTCCAGCTGCGACATTCGACCGTTTGCGGCTAGCCTCACCGCTAGGGGTTCGCGTGATACAAGGCCTCGAGTCAGACGACTTGGTTGATGCTCGTGATTTCGCACGCTGTTTACTCGTGCCTTCTTCGTCTTCTTCGGAGCTCTCTTTGGCCCGTAGCATCTGCGTAGGACTGATAGACGTCGTGTCCGGCGACAACTGAGATTCATCTGACTCCCTCCTCTGCGCAAGCTGGGTACTAGAACTGCTAGCGCTCTGAAATGCCGAAGATGAGGAACTTTCAATGCGCAGCTCGAAAGGAGAAAGATCAAAATCTCGCTGACATTGTAACCATAGTTGCATCATTGTGTTCTGGCTCAACGAAAGAGACAGATGTCTATCGCTCCAGACACGCCAGAACAGTTGGCGGCATCTAATGCTTGACACATCGCGTGTCGTCCGACTTTGTGCATGGTGAACTATGCTCGGTCAGCTTGCCAGTGTCCCAGTTCCGGCAATTGCATGGACTTGCCTTTCCAAAAGTTGTGCAACACTTGCTTGCGCTCATATACGACATCAGCAGGGTCCGATGGCTCCTCCTGCTCCGTTGCCGAAACCACTCTAATCAACCCTTGCGGAAGAGGGGTAGTCATGGCAGTCTATGCCACAGTACCACCGTAATAGGTAGTACATTGCAAGACTAGAAGGGTGATATGCCCTGTGGCAACGTCTATGGCCTCAAAGTGGTGAGCATCTGAAGGCACGGGGTGGTTCGGATGTCCTTGGCGTGATGATGGCGAGAATGGATTGTCAGACGCAGTCTGCAGGCGGCGATAGCGTTCGAAAGTGCGGTGAGAGGCTCAAGCAGTCACTGACGAGCTCCACCGGAACAGAAAGTCGGGATTGGGCAAATCGTTCGAAACGTACCCAAGCAAGCTAAGAGCGTGGAAGAGGAACTCGTGATCCGAAAAGTCAATGGCTAAAAGATCTTTGGTGACAAATCGGACTCTAGAGTCGCTATGCCGTGGAGACAGTGCTGTCCAGTTCAAAGAAGACGCCTGTCGTCGGCTATTTTTTGTCTGCGAGAACAAGGTCAGCAGGTCAGCTTGACCGGACGTTGACTTGGTTAGAGCAGGCGGATGCAGGAACGCGATGCCCGCGCGGAACTCAAATAGCAGCTGCAAGCAGAAGACAAGGTAGCAGCAAAAGAAAAGAAAAGCTGTATCAAAGTCTGTGATTTGCTGCGTGCGGGTGTTTGCAAGCAAGTCAAGACAAAGAAAAGATGTCATGAAGCCGTCGATTCAGGAAAGTGCTCCTACCCTCAGGTCGAGAGGCAGCTGCTATCCTGCTGACCGCCAGACGCCGGCGGTGGTTGCCCCGAGGTGGCTGTAGCATTTGCCTCGATTGTGCTACGGTTCCTTGCTCCTTTCCTTGTGATAGCCTGCCACTAGCAGCGTGCGAGGCGCGTCTAGAGTCGATGGAATGCGTGGGTAGTGGAGGACAATAGCCGAGAAACAAACCACGTGGTAGTGAAATTCGATTTGAGAATCCATCAGCAGGATGGCAAAGATAGTTTGCCGGCGGAGTGGATGTGAGGCGATGAGATCCGCTTTCGGGCAGCTTCCAGACATGTTCCTTAGCTGTTCTAGGGCTTCCGTGCCATGACCATTGTCCATTTCATCCACAGGGATCAACAATGGAGGTGGTGGAGATGCATGTCTGCACCGCACATGAAGGACAGAACAAATATTCTTGAGCGATTTGACAGGAGCTACTCCGAATCTCGAAAGATCGAGGTTAAGAAAGGCCTTTGACTTCCGAGAAGTAGGGTCCGCTGAGCATCAGAGATCAACAAGATCAACAAGATCAGCATCATCAAACAGTTTCGCGCTCAAGCAAGTCAGTGATTGGCAAGCGAGTGGTTAAGATTCCGCTCGAAACTGGAAATGCTGCACCGGTACTGGAATGACACCATACTGTAACTAGAAAGAATAGGACCCGTCCTCAAACAGACAAGGGTCCGGAAATCTAGAAGACTGCTGGATCTAACCCCTGTCGTATCTCAAGCAAAGAATATGTTGGCGCAAGCCACATCTGTCATGATGGTCATGTTTACGGTCAAACATCATTTGCTTCATTTCTGTTGTGGTGCACAAACGCGTGGACGCTCTTATGGTCAAGTTCTTGTGTCTCCTTCACAACATGGTTGGTCCACTAGCACCCTTTCCTGTTCATGTGTCTAGGGGGTAGCACCAGTAGCCGACTGCCAGCATGGTCGCGCACCAATGCACCACTATGAATCCTGCCGGACTGTCACGGCCTTCGCCTCGCGGAAGGTCATTCTCGTTTCCAAAAGCACTTGACTCTTGCTTGCTGTGAGCCAATGATACTAACTAACTTCCTACCTGCAGCTACGAATAGCTCGATCCGAACCTTAGGTACATCCGTTGGCATGGTTTCTATGCAACACCGGAAGTACTAGTGCCGCCAGCACCCACGAGGATCTGTGGGGGGATGGTAGAGAAAAAGCGAACAATGTTCCTCAATTACCCGATCCATGAGGGAAGGCCTCGACCGTTGCCCTGATCAGCTTCCTTGTTCGAACCGAGTATCCTGCACGGGAATATCGCAGGGAAGCGCACATGCTCGGGTAGTGAAAGCCGGCAGGACGGCCAACGTACAGACGTACTGTCACCCCCTTCGGAGTGTGAGGCAGTGATAGAGGAAGTTCGGCTGCCCAACGTGCTCAGGTGTCCCGCACTACCGCCTGCAGCAAAGTCTCTGGGGCAAGGAGTAACCAATACAAAGACGCATACATCAACCATGCTAAGCCGAGAAGCCGGACATGGACTACAGTGAGCTCCCGAGGTTACAGAAGATGCGCCCCACAGATGCCGTACCGTGCCGGTGCTGGGTCGGTGCTGTCGCGTTCAAGTGCGGCTATACGGTGTTATTGCATCAAGACCATATCCACGGACGGAGAGGAGGTGCCAGAGCGCCATTGTCGAGGAAGCGCCGAAACTAAGGTGACCTGATCGCACGATGACTGAACCTATGCCTGCTCGGGCTCCTCGAACTCCACAAGCTCAACACCACTTCCCACGACCTCGCCCTCCCCGTGCACAATCCTTTTAACCACCAAGCCCTCCCCAGGGCTCCTAATAACAGTTTCCATCTTCATACTCTCGATTACGAGCAGCATTTGATCCTTTTTCACTGTGTCGCCTGGTCTAACGTCCACCTTCAAGATTTTGCACGGCATTGGACTGAGCAATGAGTTCGCTTTCTCTGTTGTACCTAAGGCTTTCGCTACCCAAGCCGGTATTGCAGAATTTATACGAAAAGAACCCTGCGGTGTGAAGAGGTGGATGCTGGCTTTGCCTGGTGCACCTGGTTCTGATGTTGTCGAGTCTGAGGCGATGACGCGACTCGTGTGCCGGGTATGTGGGAAATATGTTGTTAGGGTTTTGGTTGAGGGGTTGAATGAAGATGAGACATCGTAGGAATTTCCTTGTGTGGTTACGCGATATGTGCCTGGTGCGCGTTGCTGCACCTCAGCCTCGTAGACAGTGGGCGTAGTTCCTGGAGCTGGACCCTCGTCATCAGCCTGGAAGTGGAATTTTCTATTTTGAAGGTTGCTCTGCGGTGACGACCATGAAAGGGGTGCTGTGTTACTGTCTGGGACTGTTGCCGATATCTGAGAGTGTAGGAAAGAACTCAACGCCGCTTGGACCAGGACTTCTGGTGTTGGTTGAAGCTTTGGGAGCAGTTCGTCGTGATGCTTGGGTATGTAACCTGTCTCGACTCTCCCTTCTGCAAAATCTTTCGACTCACAACAGCGTTTGAGGAAGTCTATATTCGTGACCGGACCTGCAACTTCATACTCTTCCAGGGCGACTGCAAGCTTGCGGACAGCGTCTTCTCGGGTTTCACCTCGGACGATCAACTTAGCGATCATTGGGTCATAATGGCTAGAGACTGTATCTCCTTCGATAAAACCCGTATCAATCCTGACGTCGTCCGAAGCAGCCGGCAGTCGAACGTGTAGCAGTTTCCCGGAATCAGGGATGAAACCTTTGTCAGGGTTTTCAGCATATATACGAGCTTCAATGGCATGACCCCTGCGTTTGATTCGATCCTCAACCTCGTCTTGTGTCAGCGGCAGTTTTCGGCCTTCAGCAACCATTATTTGCCATTGTACAAGATCCAGCCCTGTCACCATTTCGGTTACAGGGTGTTCGACTTGCAGCCTCGTGTTCATCTCCATGAAGTAGAACTTGCCGGAGTCGTTGTCAAAGATGAATTCGACCGTGCCCGCGCCTTCATACTTGACCGCTTCTGCAGCCGCTCGAGCTTTCTGCCAAAGGTCTTTCCTGATAGAGTCGTCAAGTTCGGGTGCAGGCGACTCTTCCAGGATTTTCTGGTGTCGCCTTTGGATGGAGCAGTCTCGCTCGCCCAGTGCTAGAGAATTGCCGTACTTGTCGGCGAAGACTTGGACTTCGATATGTCGGGGGGTCGTGATATACTTCTCGACCAAGACTTCATCGTTCCCAAATGAGTTCATCGCTTCCCTGCGCGCACTGCTCAACATGTCTGAGAACTCTGAAGCGGACTGGACAATCCTCATGCCCTTACCTCCTCCGCCACGGACAGCCTTGATAAGCACAGGGTAGCCGATATTCTCGGCCTCAGACGCAAGCTTAGATTCAGACTGCTCTGAGCCGTGATATCCTGGGACACAGGGTACGCCAGCGGCATTCATGATCTCCTTGCTTCGTGCTTTGTCCCCCATGTCGTCGATTGCGCTTGGCGGCGGTCCAATGAAGGTAATCCCTGCCTCAGCGCATTTTCTGGCAAAGTCTGCATTCTCAGACAAAAAGCCGTATCCCGGGTGTATGGCTTGACAGCCGTGGTCTTTGGCTAGTGCCAGTATTTTGGCTTGGTTGAGGTACTCCGAGGTCTGACCTAGGTTGAATGATCTCGATGATGAGTGAGCATGCTGTGCAGCTGCATCAGGATCTGTGTACAGGGTGGTCGTTTTCACGCCATGTTTGGCAGCTGTTTTGTTGACTCGTATGGCAATCTCACCTCGATTGGCGATCAAGATTGACTCCAGAGGTTTTATGCTGCGGGCATCTTGAGCTTGGGTGCTATTCTGTCTCGACCTTATGATTGCAAGCACTGCCGTTCTCGAGCGCTTAGTTCCGTTTCTCACGAGCATGTTCACAGTGATTGAAGGTATGCAAAGCGTTCAGTGAATCGCGTTCACCTTGTAACAGATAGTACTATGGTTCAAGGGAGCAAGGTAGCATCATTCAGACAGCCGAATACGCAACATACCGCGAATAGCCGCGCCTCGGTCGACCAAGCCCGTCTATCATGCCTGAGGCAGTAATATTTGTCCGAGTCACTCCGCTATGACATGCGCTGCGCGATTCAATGTCACGCAAATGCTCTTTACGAGGCTGCTCAGCGCATCGTGTGTATCGCCAGCCCGTCGTGCTTGCTTGTTACACTGTTTTCCCCTCTCCTCCCTTACAGGCAGGCAACGTAGCCTTGATCAGCAGCTGGACCTTACTGGTTCGAGTCACGGGAAGCACGCCAATATCTCGGTCCTTGCATGAACCACGACATACATATGCCGAAGGCACCGACGACTAAGTTGCCGTATCAGCTTATCCAAGAAAGACAGAATAGGCATCTGATCAGTACGTGTTTGCGGTATCTACAGTCGCGGTGACATCTGCCAGGGCACAGGGCAGCGGCTCGACGAGCATTTCTTTCACTATGTCCGACGATGAATACTACTATGATCCTGATTTCGATGACTTCCATGAGATGCTCTACGACGCAGATGCGGAACCTGACTTGGCAGATGACCTGGCAGAGCATGCCATGCATTCTCCGCTCTGGCAGGACAACCCTACCGAAGAACTACGAGACTACTTTTCCGACTGGGAGTATTACTCTGACGACTATTACGACGACGACCCGGATTTGCTGAACGGCGTTACAAAGACCGGTGATGGTCAGAGACTTAGCCAGAGGCCAGCACAGCCTGCGAAACGTGGAAAGAAAAGGAAATTGTCCGAGACCACAGAACACCCGAAGTTGGCAAAGGAAGAACTAGATGCCTTAACAGCATGCCTACAGGGTACAGTCTGGAAGTCGAGAAGCCCTGAGCCTGGCGTCACATATCGGAAAGGGGTTGACACTCCTGTTGCACTCCAACTGAGTCGGGAAATCATGCGATCTGCATACAGCAGGAAGCGTGGTTTCGGCAAAGGAAGGCTCCAGGGGGACGAGTCCTGGGCTAACGACCTGAGCCTAGAGGATATGGGGCTGAAGGCCGAGAGAAGCGTGAGCATGCATGAACCGCCGAAGCCGGGCGACGAGGAGGAAGGAGAAGAGGAGGAGGAGAACGTGGAAGTGGACGAGGATGCAATGGGTGTCGAAGAGGACCTCACAGAAAAAGAAGCTGCTGAGGCAGAGGCAGTTGTTGCCGAACCATACAGGGTTGACCTTATGTCGGAGCTCACACCAGTGAACTCCGTCGTAGTGCAAGAGGAAATCGACTACGACAGCGCCCCGCGAAAGAAAAGAAAGCTCAGCATGCCCACCGGTGCGACGAGCGAGAAGAATGCGCTGCCAACACCTGATGGCTCGCTGGATAGGGATCAGTCAGACGCAGATATCGAGGAAGAAAGCAAGGAAACAAAACAGCCGGCCAAGGGTGGCAGAGGCCGGTACAAGAAAGCGGAAATAGCCAGCAAGGTGTCACAGGAAGGAGAGAGGAAAGAGGTTAAACCAAGTACTGGTCCAGGTCGGAAACGTAAGCTGTCGATCAACTCTGCCATAGGTTCTACAGCCAGCAGCCGAGCCAAGAGAATGGACACGAAGAAGGACTCAGCAGATCCGAAGCCGACCGTGACCACAGCGGCAGCGACAAGACCTACCAGAAATAGAAAGAAGTAGAGATGGGACAAGAAAGTTGAAAAGTGTACCGTGGTCCTCTCACTGAACATCATCGTTAGTGCTTGACCAGCAGGCAGAAGCTGGTGGTGAGAGACGCTGATAAGCAGCATTGAGGTCGAGAAATAGCTTTTACTTGGAGAGTGCCATGGCTACATTCACAACTGTGCTAGGGAAACTATACTGCCGAAACATGTATCACTTAAGTGCTTGGACCATCCAGTATTGAAGGTTGGATTTCCTGCCGTTGTAGCTCCTCGTCGATTTGCCCTCGTGAGCATCGCGGCATTCGTACAGCGTAGGCATTGCAGCACAAGGACTGGCGTGATGGATCAAACGTGTAATTTCATTGTCAATGCCACGCCTCACTGCGATGATCATGGCCAGGTCTCGCTGATGTTTCATAAATGCTGGAAGTGGAACATCAAAAGGAGAGTTGAAGCTACTGTAAGTGGCATCACTGGGGGAGGCTTGGCATACCGGTTCGTCTTCGACAAGATCCGTAGGAAGATCAACTCCAAGTCGTCCCATCATAGACCTCTGCCAACGCTCTGCTCGCATTGTGGTTCTTTCCTGCATCCAAATATCTACCTGCAATAGAGGGCTCTACTTATTATAGAGTGTTGTGCATACTAAACTCGAGCCGCGGCTGCGTAGATTGGGGGTACGTTGAGGCCTCGTGGCCAATCTTCTAAGCCACCTCGAATCCCTCTTCCCTACACATCGTCGTTCATCTCCTGATTGACGGCACAAAACCCTCGGTATCAGAGTCGCAAGATTTGGGCTGACCTCGGCGATCAGATTCCTGAAGTGAGGTGTTTGGTAGAGTCAGTGTGGACATCGTCCCCTTGAATGACCCGAGGCATGCAGAACGAGTTGCAAAGAAAAGGGTTTCAATGAGCGGGAGCAATATGGGTACAGAAGAACTCAACACACAGCTCAGTAAAACATGGAATTGACACAATACAGCAGAGTCATCGTACCTGTCATCGCCCACCGACGAGCTCAGTCCTTACTATCCTCAACGATACATCCGTCCCTTACCAAAGCGATCTATCCGATCTCGTCTCTCCGCCGAAGCGGCCGGCTCGATAAGCTATCCTCCAAATCCACCCTCCGCGAGTCTGCCGGCCTACAGTCATTATGGTGAGGATGAGAGCCGCCTGCAAGAAGACAAAAAGTTGACCACTTATCAAGACTATGAGCACGAGCATGACTCTTACCACGACGAAGACGACCACGATCACGACTGCCCCCACTCACACCATCATCATCACCATCATTGCCACCACCATGATGAGGAAGAGGACGATTTAGATTCTGTGGACGACGCTTCGCCCATAGCCCAGCGGCATAGCAACCCACATCGAGCATCGCCTCGGTCGCCCAGATCGCAACGCCATGGGCGATATCACAGCTACAGTGGCAAGTCCTCCTCTGCACCGGATGGATATGAAGCCTTTGAGAACACCAACAACAAGAAGAAGCGGAAGATACCTACGTCCGGCAGTCTGAGCATACATCAGACTTCGTTAAACTCTGACTTCTCCCAGATGGGCGTTTCTTCGAGAGATGGCTCGACTGATGATGTTTCGCAAGCCTATGATCACTCGCCCTCTGGTGGAATTGGTGTATCAGGAGCTGGACGTAGTCGGTCGGCTAGGAAGTCCAATTCGCGGAATCCTCTGGGCGTTTCTGTCAACGGGTCTAATGTACGCGCTGGGTCAGCAAAGTACGACCAGAGCGGGGTAGCCAACGTTAACGGTAAGCGAATGTTCAAGAGGCAATTAGACGACACGCTAACCGTTCTCTCAGGCGAAGGCTCGAAAGCTGATCAAGGCATCATCTCGAAAGCAATTGCTAATGCCACCACTTTGTTGCGGAACCCGCTAGGCAAAGGCCAGGAGAATGTGGGTGTTCTTGACCAGCAAGCGAAGACAACTCCAACGAATTCGCAATTTACCTTTACTTGTGAATCCGATGCTAAAGGCGTCAAGTTTCCCGAGCAAAGCCTCTACTCGCCAGATTATGCGCATCGAGTCAATTCTGCGCCTGCAGCTGCACCTTCGCAGACCTCCAAGTACAATAACAACCAAGCGACGCAATATGCTGGCGTGGGCAGTCAACAAGGCCCTCCCCTTCAACAGCCAGCGACGAATGCACCACCCCAACAGAAGCAGAGACCTCGCCGCCGCAAAGGTGACGTGTACGCTCTGGCTGCACGACAGCGCAAGCTGCAACAAGAGTACAGCAACCTACAACACCCTCCTTCCCACGAGGAGGTATGGATCTGTGAATTCTGCGAGTACGAAAGCATTTTCGGAAGTCCTCCACATGCTCTTGTCCGCCAATACGAGATAAAAGATCGTCGTGAGCGGAAGCGACTTGCCGAGAAGCGACGCCTACTGGAGAAAGCAAAACTCAAAGGTCGGAAAGGCAAGAAGCAGTCGAAAAACGCGGCAAAAGCGGCCAACACAGCCGCACAACAGCCTCTAAACAATCCGAACTATGATCAGCAACCGCTTGACCAGATGGACGACTACCTCGACGAGGGCTACGACGAGGACCCAATACCGATGCCCGACCCTCCACCGCAGGCACCAGCAAAACAAGCGATGCCAGGCTCGTACGACCGAGGCGGAGGAACGGGTAGGACAAGCACGGGGTCAGCAGGGGTAGCAGGCGGAGGAGCAGAAGGAGGGGCGATACGATAACATCCGTTGTTAAACGGGTGTTCGATCGTCCTTTCCTATTGTACTGCTCGTTCCGCGTTGCTGCTTGCTGTCTTGGTTCTGCGTCGTACTGCTTTCGTCTAATTATTGTTGTTGTCGAGTTCGGTCTGTTTTCTGCAGGTGTATCTGTTTGTACCTAGGTCTGTCGTTCTGGATGTGTTGTCGCTCATTGGTTGGTTGCGCAAGCATTATACATAGTCATCTCTGCTCATAAATCCTAGTCTCGACTGCAAGGTCGTCTATAGATTCTTGGGAGAAGCTCTTACGCGCATGTCCGTTGTCCGGTCATCTGCACGAGCTTCCAGCTCAACTTACTGTAGATTCATTCCTGCAGGCTGGACAGTCGGATGCCACCTGCATCATGCGCCTGACCACATTATTGTGGATCGTGGGGGTTGAATTGCTCGGCAACTTGAAGCGATGAGGTCGTGTGTGGCATGAGTTGACAAGGAAGCACCTTTGTTTATTTGCGTGAAATCACCGTGATTGAAACGGAGCATTTTGCGCACTACCTAGCATAGCAGGGGAAATGTGTAGACAGACATGTTGGGGCAAAAGGCTTCCATACAGACGACGGGGTCGTTCACATCATCCAACGTTATTAATCCTACATCCCAATCTGTCTAAACCCAGTATCATAACTCCTCAGGTGTCCTTATTTTTAGGTACAAGTATATCCACCGTCGACTCTCAGATCGGCGCCAGTGACATACAAACTGGCATCAGACAACAGAAACGTAACGGGCCCCATCAGATCTTCCGGTCGACCCATCTTGCCCATCGGGATCAAAGATGTCCATGTCTTGTTGAGCTCGGCGTTCTCATCTAGAATCTTCCTTGTGAGTGCAGTAAGCATGTACCCCGGACTGATGCAATTCACACGGATGTTCGCGTGGGCCCACTCTACCGCACACGATGCGGCTAAATGGCGTACTGCGGCCTTAGCAGCGTTATAAGGTGCTTGCGGTTGTGGAACGTTAACAATGGCGCCTGACATGCTGCCGATAAAGACCATGGAGCCGGAGGTCGACTTCCGCTCCATGAGGTGCTTTGCTACGCCTGTGGCGAAGAGGTATGTACCGTCAACATTGACGCCCCAGAGCTTCTTCATGCGTTCGTAGGGGTAGCTAATTGCGTCGTAGTTCTCTGTGAAGCCGGCGCTGGTCACCAGGTGGTCGATCTTGCTGTGCTTGCCGACGATGTCTGACAGAGTCGACTCAACGGATGTCGGGTCTGAGACGTCACAGTGGTGGGCTGTAACGTTGGGCACACGGAAGACACCCTCTTTCTTGGCCGAGGCAAACTTCTTTCGGTCGTAGGATTCGGCATTGGGGTTGTCTTTCTTGAATTGGTCGACGATTGCTTTTGCGGAGGACTCGGCCTCTTCCTCTGGTTATTGTTAGCATTGCTTGTGCAGCAGATATGTCCAACGTACTGTTCAGATCCACAATGGCAACATCAGCACCGCTAGCCACAAGACTCTGAGCCATAACGAGACCCAGACCTCTAGCACCACCAGTGACGACGGCAACTCGGCCTTCCAGGGAGAAGGTGGGCAGTGTTCTCTTCAGATGGGGCCCGCCTCGTCCTTGTAGAACGGGCTCCGTTGGGAAGTCTTGTTGGTCGTCTGGATATTCTACAACGATGGTGTTGTCTGTTCTTGCTTGCGAACCCTCATGATCGTAGCCCGGGGTGCCCAGGGTAGCAGACGATGAGTCGTGGAAGGGGTCGTTCTTGTTTCTCCGGCCTTTGCTTGGTGTCACGGAACGCGGTGTGCTCGTTGTGATGGACCTTGTTGTTGAAGGGAGGGAGGTCTGTATGGATGATCTTGTGAGGCGTGGTCCGGCTGCAGCGCGAGTTGCTGCTCGGAGGATCTGCTGTCGTCCAGCCATATCTCTGTAATATTATCAACGTCCTGTGTTGATCTTATGCGAGGACTTTTCGTGGAGGTCGTATTAGCACGAAAAGAACTCGAGTGTTCTTATGGAGATAGATGGATAACCCGGTAGGAGGAGGAGTTTGCTTTGTGTGTAAAGGAAGCCGTGTCAGCAGTAAGGCACAGGAAGGGACCAGTTATTGTATGAATTCTCCTTGACAACTGAATCTCGAGCATCGCACCACAAAAAATTGAGGCTGCATGCAGGTGCATTGCATGGCAGCTCGCATGACGTAGCAACGTTGAGAGCTCTCGAGCGGTCGCTAGCCAGGGCCTCCCGCGCGATCCTTGTAAGATGCAGGGTTCGCCCCGCCAGAACCAACCTGCAGCCACATTTCCAGCACTCCGCTCATGCCGAGAGGATGCATTTTAGCCGCGTGAGGAAACATGTCTCCAGCTCCTCCTCACCAAAAAACTTGAAGAGCACTCGTGGAGCCCCTCGCAGACTGCGCCTGAAGCTCATCTCTGACTGGCATGTCCATGCTGATACACGATTTTGGGTGCAGGCGGGCGGCCTGAGTGCGGAAAATGGAGACGTATGCCGTGCGAGGGCTAAACTTTGTAGATTATCTTCGTAGGACCTCCTGCTTCGTAATGCTCATGTCTCGTGTACCGTAGTTGTAGCTTGGCTGGTTGTCCTCCTTAGCCCACCCCTCGCTAGATGCGTGCCCGGCCCACCATTATACTCCATGCTTAGAACAAATTGGGTATCATCTTTGCAACATCTGTGCAGCTCAAACTTCCAGCCCGTTATCGCTTGCTCTCGACCTATTCCCCGCTTCTAAAGAGTTGCTCTACCTGTATGCAAGCTCTTTCTTCCTGATTTGAAAAAGGTGGCTGTCCCAATCACGGCTGAGATAAACCAGAGGACTAGATTGACACTGTATAGAAATCTTAGCTTGGTTGCCCGGAGGGCCCCCGGAGAGGAAGGGGACAAGTTGTACTTACGCGTCAAAGTGGGCAGCTGTCTTCATCGCTCTCACACCTGGTTGCATCCTAGCCGTCTCATTACGATACATGTCTTCAAACAGACCAGTCATCGCGGCCCACAAGATGACCAGTATCCATTCCCAGGCAAACAGCATCGCGATCGTTCGGTACTGCGAGAAGATACTTATGATGGTGAAGATTAGAGCCGTGACAGCTGCCATAGAACCGACGACCACTGCAAAAACCTGCCAGGTTGTTAGCACGACCGTCTGCGACTTGAGAGATGAGGGGGACGCCCTACCCATTTCGAGTCAGCATACTTGTGCACCTTCCGTGCTGCATTGAGGTCTGAAGCATAGTACCCAATCACCACACATGCCATGATGATCTGGAGGAATCGGTAGACCATGTGAAAGATGTTGGTCCATTGGAAGCCGCCTCTTGTGTGCGACGACTTCATCTTGGATTTCCATTGCATTGTGTAAGTCTCTTTGTGGATATAGGCTCTCGTTGAAGGGTAGCTTTCTGTGATTATATATTCGGTTTTCGCATGTGGTATAGTACACAATTGACTGGAGTTGGTGCAAAAGGCCGCGATGTTCAAGCTTTGTATGTGTAGCAGTGAGTCCACCACCGGCACGTTTGCGGCTACTGGGTGACAGCTATCCAACAGGACCGAGCCGTGCGCAAGTACTGCAAGAGTCAAGCTTGATATGTGTCTGTAGGTTTGTTTGTGGATTGCGCGGTAAGGAATGTGAAGAGTCAGTTGCGGAACAGCTCTTAAAAACGAGGTGCACACGCAGTAGGATCATATGATGTGGTGACTATCTTACTAGCCATTAGTATTGGTTGTCGACTGGTTCTATAGCTAGTTGGCTCAGCTTGCAATTTCCTGCTTGTTGCCCGTAGCGCATGCCAGACCGCGTGAGCTTTGTTGACATCATTTTTAGCCTGGTGGCGCCCGTCACTGCATGCCAGTTTTAGGAGAGCCAATCCGAGCTGGTTTTTTGCGGCAGCTTAGGGCGCACTTGCTTGCGCACTTGACTGACACACTACTGTGCCGATGGTATCTTTGACATCACTCCCGTCTCACTCGGCCCTGCCCCAAGACTGCACCCCATCTAACATTAGTCTTCAGCTTGTGACCCGGGGTATGCTTGTGACCTAGTCAAATCGGTAAACCGCGTTTTGAAAAGCCTCTACCTCTTAAGTGTTCCTACGTATTATTTTAAGTAGTAGGCTACATTCTACGATTACTACGTCGATTCTCTACGTCTGAATACTCATTTTGTTATATATTAATATGGTTATTACTACGTAAATAGCTAATTCCGAAGTGGTCTTTTTCGACTTAGAAAAATAGGTTTCGGCAAAGTTGGCAATCAAAAATTTTGTTCGGAAAAGTTGTAAATTTATGTGGTGACCGGGTCACAAGCCTACCCCGGGTCACAAGCTGATAACTGATGTTAGATCGTGTCGTCTCTTCTCGGTCAGGTGGATGGCATTAGTCGTATCTACCTTGTCAGTCTTGTTGGTCCGAAACCTTGAGTACTGAGAGAATAGTAGCACCTGCCTAGCATGTGGCTGTGCTTTCCATCGCTTTCTTTGGACCTTCTCTACCTAAGGCAGGGTCGTGCTTTCGGCGTCGTTCTGGGTGGTGGCTATACTGTCCACGTCAGCGCGTCTCGGATTGGGTTGGCTGGAGACTACGATGGTAGAGATATAGTGGACGGCGGGGTCCAAGATAAAATGCTAGACGTGTGACCTGCTCTCTGCCGGGTGATCGTTAGTCGAACGTGAAGCAGTCCACGAAAGCACATTTGACGACGGAAGGCAGGGTCGCAACATCGTTAACCATCTGCCCCGGAGAAATTCAGGCTTTCCATAACAGTCAGTGGCATTACTCATACACACCTGTTCGTCTATCAAAACCCGTACCGTAACGCCTTGCGAAATCCTCAGACGGCCGCCCACAGTCTAAACTTTGTTGTACTGACGCCTGGTCCACCTCTTCATTCCTCTCTTGCAACGGTTTACATTACCGTGCACTTCCCGCCACCTGCTGGTTTCTCTGGCTCCGATGTCCGCTCGATCTCGGCGATCATCTGCTCGAAGGCCCTAGCAACATTCTTGTTCTCCCGCGCCGAGGTCTCGACGAAACCACCCTTGAGTTCTGATGCTAGTTTCTTGCCCTGTTCTGCTGTGACTCGTCTCTGGGGCTCTTGGAAATCGCACTTATTTCCGACAATCATGATTGGGACAGAGTCGGCTCCCTACGTAATGTCAGTCAATAAGGAGTCGTCTCGATCGTAGGGACATACCAGATGGTTCAAAATCTTGTCATGGATGACATTGATCATGTCGAAGGACTGCTGCGAGGCAACAGAGTAGACGAGCATGTACCCATGAATCCCAATAAAATGCTTCGAGTTGAGCATGCTGTACTCGTCCTGCGCCTATATTTAGTTCTTGATGCTTGTCCGTCTACTGGTCCACTGACCTGGCCTTGTGTATCAATAATTTCGGTCAGGAATGTTTGGCCTTTTAACTGGATCTCATGGCTGAATGTGTTCTCGATGGTTGGATAGTAGGATTCGACAAAGTGGCCTTCGACGTATCTGACAGTGAGGGAGGATTTACCTGAAGTTGTCAGTCTCTCCCATCGAGTCGCCGACCGGACTTGAGTGACTGTCCTACATACCGACACTTCTAGAGCCGAGGATGGCAATCTTTCGTTGCTTGACTGAGGGTGCCATCTTTCCTGTGTCTGTGCTGTTTCTTGTTCGAGCCTTGCTGCCGGCTCAGCGTCCTTTCGGTTGAGTTGTTTCTGAAACCAACGACGGACGCGATGTCACTGGTGGTCGCTTTCGAAATATCCTAGAATGTAGATAGCAGGCGAAATAACTCAAAGCAGAGTGTCGAAAGGCAGTTTCAGCGAGGTCCTGTAGTCGTTCGTCGTTTGGGCACGATTTGGTAATGAGAACATACAAACAATCGAACGATGACGTGAGAAAGGACGCAAATCGGTCAAAGCTCGTTCATTGAAGCATGAAAGACATCTAAGAGATGAGAGTAATGGATTGAGACTGAACACAAGTGAATTGATTATAGATGTGTCTATTCTTGCTTTGCCGCTTGCTACGTGTAGACTCACCGCTGGTCTTAGATCAAGAACGTCAACCATAGGCAGGCACCATGTGAAGAGAGAGTTGGAAACCGCGACGGTATGTTGCCTAAATTTGGTTAGAGGGTCTCTTCTCTCCAAATTGTAGCGGAAAGCCCCACCAACCTTAACCCATCGAGCTATGCTTTTGTAGAGGCAGGGGATGCTTGTCAATTGTCATCTAGGCTCTTCCGAAACTTAGTCATGCTCGTAGTATGTGGAAGTACCCCTGCACCGGGATATGGAACCCGTGTCTAGTGGTAATATGGTGCTTTGATGCCGAAGCAACCACTGTACAGCGATGGAGACATCGACCAGCGCATCTCTTTTCGTCTAGCCAAAAAAAGCTCGGGATAAAGACAACGAGCGTGAAGAACGTCTGCAAAGCTTATGAAAGTGTAGTAGAATCTATGCAATCTTGGGCACAATGTCTATGGCTTGCCAGACTCGACGTGAAAACCAGGGTCTGAGCATCTTCAGGACTCAATAATCAGCCACTTCTTCCGGGGCATTGTGGTACCCTTCATCGCAATGCTCTTCATCCTCTAAGCTCTCGTTCCCTGGACCGAAGCCTTCACACCAGATTTGCCGTCTGTACAGCATGCACGACACGCACAGCGTACGTCCGAAGAGGGTATCATCATTGTAATCATGCTGCTCGTCTCGGACAAGTTGTTGACCGCACATCTCGCAAGAAGGCAAGGCGATGTTGGCTTGGTGCTTGTCGATACTCCGGATGGTTAGAACGCTGATGGTTTGGCCCGGAGTCATGGTTGTTGCTTGGCCGCTTTGTGGATCAGAGTGAGCCAGACTGTTAATATTGCTTTCGGCTGGCATGTTTCGTGCGGGATCAGCCCAATAAGCGGACATATGTGTTCTTTGTTGGATTCCTCTGACACCTGTGGACGATCCTTGAAGAGGCGTAATCACTTTAGTATGCGAATAATTTGACAATCTTGCTCTCCTGTCTCGAGTGTGGGTGCAATTAGTAAAGTGTTGGCTATTTTGCTACCAGGCCTAGCATATAAGTTCGTCCTGCAGCAGGTTTCCTCAGTGGTGCTTGAAACCAGCTCCGTTGTCAGTCCCTTGTCGTTGGCCGCTGACCTCAACGAGCCGCGCCTTTGTCTTCGTTAACTCGAGAAACGTTCTTTGCAGGAGAACTATCTGGCGTCTTGTTGTGCTTCATAGTTGCCCAACAACGTACGGCAGCAAAGAGCTGTTCTCATTCACCTTACCTGCATCGGGTGGCAGACTTTGGTAGGGCATATGGACGTCCTCGGCAGTTGGAGAGCTGGATTGAACTGCGACAGCTATCCAGACAGCCAGGCGGATAGAGGTGCAGAAGTCCAGAACGCACCTCGATAGCTTCCATAGCATGGTAGCCAAGGATCGCGGTATTTGCCTTCTACATGGCCGTGCCGTAAGATCCAAGTGCAGCGCGCAGGCATTGAAGACGACCAAAGGATGATGCTCGTTTTGAGCTCATAACTTGCCCTCCCTCCTGAGACCATCGTACATGCACAATGCGCTCAACGTCTTTGCATCTCGTCCCGCCACTTTCCACACATCCTTCAGCTTCACTATCATCAAGCTGATCTTCTCACCATGGTCTCGCAGACCTGTCAACTTCCCTTGCATCTTCTCAATCTCCGACCTCGGCATTGTTTTGCGTGCAAGAAATAGCGGAATAAACTCATCGCTCCCGCCAGGTGAAGGATAGATGGCGTCCTGCAGTACTTGGTCATGACCCTCAGTGCTTTCCTCAGATTGCAAAGCGAGTCGGGTCATGTCGATCAGATCCTTTTCTTCGATGGTCAGACCTGTCTCTTCTTCGATCTCCTTAGCCGCTGCGCCCGAAAACGTGCCACTATCATCTAGCATACCAGCCGGTATCTCGATAAAAGAGAAAGTACCCGCAGGTATGCGAGGTTGTTTAGCGAGTATGACTACCTCTTCGTCGTCGCTCTGGGCGTCCTCCGGCTTCAGGATAAGTAGCATCGCAACGCTGCCACCACGCATAAAGACAGAAGCTGGTAACTTCTGGTCATCATCCGTGCGTACATCGGCTTTGAATTTCAGAAAGCCGAGGCGTCCTCCACCGAAACGATCGATCGATTGAATGGATATGCTGCGAAGTTTGTAAGGATTTTCATGAAAGGGGTGTTCTGCCGCTGATTGCCCATCCAGAGTCCTTGTGAGAGCATTGAACCAAGTTTCATAGGCAGGGAAGTTAGTCAATTCCTCTTTGCGGAGGTCTGATGGAAGGTGTAGCTTCATGTCGTCCACAATATAAGATGACTGGGACATGTGGTTTGTCACGACGAACGTACGGACAATGTCGGCCTGGTGTGGCTTTGGAGACTGCTCTGGGCGAAGCTGGATGGACCGTGCAATTAACCGTAGTCTTGACAAGGACTTTGACATTTGCAAAAGTCGAAAAAGCAAAAGATACGCCCCGCGGCTTTCACATTTTCGCGAGTGATGATGCGTCCTTGCTCAGAGTGAATGTGTCGACATCAAACCGTCAAGCATGAATCAGGCATAAATCATGTTTGCCAAGACACTACCTAATAGTTGATGCCTTATACAGAGCTTGAGAACACATCAAGCTCCTACATCTAACTGTCTTCGTGAGCATCTTCTGCTCCACTTCTAGGTAGGTTTTTGCCCAGCTGGGGTCATGGAGGTCAACTGCAGTACGACTATGACTTTTGCAACCGGGGTAAGGGCGAAAGGGTTTCAGTCACCCTGGATGAGTCGAAAATCCTTCACTGCGGTATTGACCTCGCACGAACAAGGCATATATGTCCTTCTCGTGTTCGACCACGTCTTCTCAACCAGGCATGTGGCGGGAATTACTCAGTAGATAAGTGACCGACCTCATCCACTATGCTGCCTTCGCTCGGTCAGCAGTGATACCAGGAAGCTGCCCACCTTGCGGGATGAAGCGATGGGTAGATTATGTTGGCCTTATGGCCTACATGAGGAGAGGCAACCGTGAAAGGTAGGTAGGTAAAGCCCGGTGGTTCTGCGGCGGATGTTCGTGTAGGCCCTTTCACTTTGCGACAATTTCATGTGAAAGCACAAGGCTGCCATTTCTGTCCATTGCTTTCTCATGCCAAACAAAGAGACCAGTGGTATAACCATTTATCTCCCTGCATTTTCGTTGCTCGTACTCCCACACCCCAAATCCCTCCTCATCCCAAGCCGATCTCTGGTCCACTACATAATCTTTCAATCTCTGCCAAGGTTTTGGGACCGCCCGCCTCAAGAGGTCAGTCTCAACACTATTCGCAGCACGTGTCGTTGTTGGACTTTGTTGACTAATCGACCCAGCCAGGGCTGTTTATTCCAGCTCCAAACGAATCTTCACCCAGAAGATGCCACCTTCACCAGGAAAGCCCGCAGTGGAGGGCGGCGACCCTAGTATCGCGATGCTATGCGCCTTGATAGCCTCTGCTACTGAATTCAACCCTGACTACAACATCGTCGCGCAACACCTTGGCCTCAAACAGGGAAAAAACGTGTAGGTCTCCTGGAGATCAGCTATTGAAGTAAGAGTTGACAGATATGCAGTCCTCGCAAAATTGACTCGATCATCAAGCCCTGCGGCTATGTCCTCCGTAGCAAGAAATTCGTCAAGCTCAACGGAGATAGCACCACACCAGACATTCCAATGACACCAAAAGCTAAAGGTCTGAAGACCCCCGCGACTTCAGATACCGAAGAACAGAAACCAGCAACTAAGTCGGCAGCTAAGAAGAACGGCGCTACGAAGCAGCAGAAGTCACCCACCAAGAAAGCTGCTACTCCAAAGGCCAAGAAGCGAAAGATTGAGGAGGTCAAAACAGAGACTGCCGATACCGAAGAGGTCGAGAAGGATGAGGATGATGAAGCTATGAAGATGATCAAGGAGAAGATGGGTGATGGTACTGATGATGAGGAAGACGAGGAGGTCAAGGACGAGGAGGAAGACTAGGTCTGGATCTTGGATATTGACAGGCATATTTGAGACTATGCTGGAAGTGCTTGTTGGTGCATTTGGTAACTTGCTGAAGCACGGATTTTGGCCTAGTCACAAGCAGGAGGCATAGTGCTTTTCGATTGGCTGTGAGAATGATAGTGGCGTTCTCAGGATGTCCTTACGCTGAAGCACAACATAATTCAAGTATTCAATCAAGATCTTGTTCCTGTGACGAGGTTCAGCTGGAACAAAAAGATATTTCTATCGCATAAAATGCACGAGGAAGGCGCATCTGCCACCTATCTTCCGGCCCGCCTGTCCGAAACTACCGCGCTAGCTGGCTTTAGATCTGATCTTGCTGGTATGCGGCATGATCGAAAAAACTGAACGCATCATCACTGCCGTAGGTTTCGTGCTGCAGCTTGCTTTGCACGTTAAGCTGTCCCTGCAGTCCAGCGGGCGTCGTGAGCTCTTGCTCGTCTTCATCCTCTTCCTCCTCACCGTCGTAGTCAAGTTTTGGCTTCACCGGCTTGATCTTGGTCTTCTTCACAGACGGAGTATCACGTTCAGTCGTGGGCTTCCGCTTCTTGCTTGGAGTGCTAGGCGCTGTAGCTGGCTTTGTTGGAGTACCTGGTGCCGTCTTGGCTTTGGTTGTCTTTGGTGAGTTGCCAGCGAGAGAGTTCATCAGGTATCGAAATCGTTCTTTGCTGTATGGATGTCAGTCGCATCGTACGTCGTCTATCGGATCTGTGGAAAGCCTACGCAGCTTTACCATTTCCGATGCCCAATTTGCTGGCAATATCGTTCCACTCGTGTGGCTTGAGAGCCGGTGTGGTCTTTGCGACAACCTCTGTCAAGAGCCTCGTTTGGTCGGCTGTGAGAGTCTTGTCGGCCATTCTGAAAGAGGATGTGATTGAGAGGTACACTAGGGAATCAGAGGGGAGATCGATGGAAATATGGCAGATGGAAGGTACAGGTGTGGGAAGACCGCGATGAACAAGCCAAGAACTATCCATTTGGACTATCGAATCTGTCTAGCCACTCCTCGCCAGTCGGAGCCCGGTCAGCTTTCACTCGTCGTTTCCACAAGCCAGAGCCCAAGAGCGGGTAGCACTTAGCGAGTTTAGGCAGTGAAGAAGTGCAGATCCTTGATAGTTTATCAAGCTCTGCACAGCATGATCCAGGACCCTGTCAGGACCTGTGAGCAGGCAATATAATCCAGCAAAGACGTCTGCGTTCTGCAATATTCGGCTGTTGTCGAAACGTGCGTCGTTCCGGTGGCTCAAAAGCAGATACAGCACTAGCCCAACCAGATCCTGCCCTGTTTTGCCAATCTACACCAAGATTGTTGTTATCCTGACTTTTCAGCACCCTTCCCTAGTCTACTACTTGCCTGCTGCTTTGCGCAGTCATTCAATCCCTATCCGTCCAAAACCGGCTCATCCTCCTGACTGATATCATCCGTTCCCGACGCCTCCCCAGCGCCTGCAGCGTTAGGAGGTTCTTGTAAAGCTTCGCTATTGGCGGTTTCATGCTGCGGCTCTGCACCCGATCGCTCTCGCTTAGAGCCGGTAGCTTTCCCTGCCTGTTTCTGCTTCTTGGTGCGCTTGCTTTTGGTCACTCCCGTGTCGTCCGTCATCTTCCTCTTTTTGGCCTTGGAAGCTTTGATAGCTTTAGCAGCATCTCTATCACCATCTTTGTCTGTAGTCTTCGGTTTCTTTGCTTTGACTACTTTCAATGGAAGAGGTGTGGCAATCTTAGGAGGACCTTCACCATCGACGACTTTAGACTCGCCAATGAGCTTGTACCCCTTACCCTCGACAATCGTTCTGAGCCGGGATTTGCTATGTGGACGGTTAGCTCTGGTACAATAGAACATGGTGATTAATCCGGATTATGCTGTACACGTATGAGGTACCTCCCAATTGCCATTCTGTCGCAACAGCTTCGAAATCGGGCTCCCAATCGGAATGTTTGAGGAGTTGGAGAAGGAAGTCTGTGGTGGTCTCTTCAGTCATCTTGCTAGGTGGACCCCAAAGCGCAACAATCGAGACGTAGCCAGTCTTCTTTCTAGCTTTCGATGCTCGCGTCTCTTGTGGAAAATGGCAGAAGTCCGGAAGCGTGAAGTATGGACACTTCAGCGGAGGGTTGTCTATCAAAGCTTGACGCGCTTGGAGGGCTGTTGCCATGATTGGTGGAAGGTTGTTCCTCAGCGTAAAATGCAGACCCAAGGGCAACTGGATGCGCGCTGTAGATCTTGAGGAAATAGCATACTGGTGCAACCCCCTGACGTCGAATTTGTTGGTGCGTTAGAATGGCATTGATCTTTGGTCATAGCTGAGTCGTGGTAAGTTGCAAGTCATCTCATAGAAAGGCACGTAGGTCCGAACACGTCAGCATGTCTCACGAATTAGCCACCGTTGCTTATGACAAGGTAGTGGTCAAGCTGCTGCAGCTGCTCGATCAATCAGGAGGCATAGACTTGGATCGAGCAGCATTTATACCTGTTTATACCTTTGAGCTGCTCCACGTCCACACAGTGGCTTTGAAAAATCGTGTCCCGCACACCAGGATGCAATGGCATGAGAACACAGCACATTCTCCAGCTCGTATCTTCACTGTACTTGTGGCGTATATGGGGCGCTCCTCGAGAGCTGCTAACGTAGCGCTTGTTGTCTGAATATCATTCCGAAGAATGGCACACGGATTCCTTGTCCGGTTTAAGCGTCGTTGTTATATCAGTGTCACACCAGCAAGCAGTGAACCGGAGCTCGATCTGTCGGCAAAATGGTTACAGCAAGATGTTGGTTATGATCGACTGGAGCAAAGCCGAAAGAACTTGAAAGGAGAAAGGAAATGTAAAGGACTATCGTTCGGCCGAGCCGGTCAAAGAAGGCACTTTTGCCGACCTCCTACAACTTCCTCTCAAAATAATGCGTGCCGACGTTGTGGCATTTGTTCTTCCAAGCAGTTCATTATTGCAGTTCTCGACACATTGCCAGCATGCCGTGCACCAGCAACATCCTCAATACGTACCTGTCAACGTGGTATTGAGCTCTTGTTCAGATCTGCTCTCCGTCGTCGCTATCGTCATCCTTGTCGCTCTTGGTCTTCTTCCTCTTAGAAGGGGTTTCGTCGCCTTTAGCAGCAGCAGCAACAGGTTCTTTGTTCTTCTTCCTCTTCGATGATGTGGGAGTAGCTTTGGGAACTTCGGTGCTTGACAGAGGAGTGACTTGGCCACCAGCATATTGGTATCCGTCCTTCTTCAGGGCTTCCTTGAACTTTCGTTAGCTAGAGCATAGGATGTCAGTGCTTTACGGCGTGATCGAACTCCGAGACTCACGCATTACCGGTGTTTGAGTACCCCGTTTCCGCCATGAACGCCTTCCAGTCGACCTCAAGGTGGGCATGTTTCAGGACGCTAAGGTAGATCTGGATACGGCTATCAGAATCTGCCATGATGTTGGGCAAGTGGTGACGTTGTCGTATTGCGTCGAGAGTGTGGGAACGTCGAATTGAGAGCAATGGTGAGGAAGGCCCAGGTAGATGTATCGGAGGCCAGTCGAGCGAGCTTAAGATCTAGTCACTTTTACTTTACTAACATGTGTTTAAGCAACCTCGCTCGTACGAGGCAGGCTACGATACAGGTAACAGCCTGTACTTCTTCGTCATATTCCCACGTTCATGTTTGTCACTCCTCGACCGACCACGCTAGTGATGGGAGTAGATTCTATTTACTTCTACGACCCACGTGCTTTTCACCTTACCTACGATACATCTACACGACCGCCCACAACCACCATTTCCCTTTAAGCTAAGAGCAACGGTAACGGGTCGAAAATACTCTCGATCCCAGATTCCTACCTAAAATCCTACTTTTACTCTTCTAACGCTACTTTCTCGCTTCCCACAATCAAAGATGGCACCTCCTAAAAAAGAGTCGTCTTCGGCTAGCACAGAGGACAAATCACTTATGCTCAAAGAGGCCTTTAAATGCGTAAACGGAAATCTGGACTTCGACAAGCTTGCCACTAGAATGGATGTACCCAATGGCGAGGCAATGTAAGTCAAAGCGTACTATCTTCGCCTGGTCATTATTAATACAGTGTCTCAGGCGAAAAAGATTCAAGCGTTTCTTCGAGAAGGATGATGAACCACTCCAGTTGATGGGCAGCACTCTAGGGACTCCCGCCGCTGGCGCTGCTCCCGTTGCAAAGACACCACGGACTCCGAAAGCTAAAACTTCTGCTGCTGCGAGCGGCGCCATTGACGACGGCAGTCCAAAGGCTAAGACAAGTGGCAAGAAGCGCAAAGTCGATGACAGCAAGGTGGATGCTGAAGTCTCTCACAAGTCCGGTAGTACAGCCGATGTTGTTGAGGAAGACTCTGACACCGCCGAACCAGTCGAAGAGTCGCCCAAAAAGAAAGCGAAGGCCACGAAGTCTACTGCTCCTAGAACTCCTAAGTCGCCGAAAGCACCTACACCAAAGACCCCCAAAGAACCAAAGACGCCCAAGGTTTCACGAACTCCTAAGTCTACGAAGTCTGCTAAAATGAACAAGACCACGCAGAAGAGCGACGCTGGCGATGTCGAGGAGGAAGAACCTAAGGTGACGGGGGCTGGCCGTGTTGGCAACCCAGAAATTCAAGCCAAGACCGATAGCACGATCAAGGAGACTGAGGGAGAATATGGAATCGCTGTGGGTGAGCCAGAGGAGCAAGCTGTCCATGATGGCTTCGAAAAGGCTTCTGCTTCGGCTGAGGACGACTGACCTCGGTCTTCCCCATGCAAGGAGTATCATTATGTGGATAAGGTCTGTGGAAGATTGCGCTTGGCTAGAGTGATTGCCGAATATTGGATGAGACAACGCATGCTATATAATGACAGGAGGGACAATTACACTTCTGTGCTTGTCAGGAGGCAGCAATACAGGTAGAGGCTTGTAATAGCTTACGAGGTTGCGCTGAGGTAGACTATCTACTCAGGACGCCTGAATCCGGCTTGTACCGTGTAGTAGAAGCGAACGGTCAGTTGAACTGAGAATGAAATGAGTCTATAATCACTCCTGTGAGCTTATTGGCAGACCTTAAGTCAGTGGTTTCCATATTAGAAGAGAATAGCCGATGCTACAGCAATTCCAAGCTTTAGACGGTCTAAGGAGTGAAGGTGATCATGAGATTTCTCTTACTTTCCCTACGAAACTATTAATATCGCACTTATCTAGGTGCTTAAGTTGCCCATTCATCTTTCTATCCTTGACACTTCTCTCGACACCATAATACTACTGTTCTATCACACGTTCAGAACGACAGATACTAGAGATGTCCGGTGCTCGCGGTCCTCGTCGTAAAACAGATGAAGAGGTTATTCAATTCCTCCTAGCCATAATCGAGCACTCTGAGGCGACCAACTACGAAGAAGTCGCAAGATCGACCGGCTTATACAAGTCTGGGAAGTTCGTGTAAGTACAACTGAGCTTGACAACACCATTACTCATGTCACTGATATTGCAATTCGACAGCCGACAGGCGCTTGCTAAACTGAAGGAAAGATATGGCTCTGCTTCAGCCGCAAGAGCTGTAGCCAGTCCGAAAACTCCCAAACTCGTCACACCCAATTCCAAGCCAAAGAAGCGTTCCAAAGCGACAACAGACGACGACGACGATACAAACGGCACACCGAGCAAGAGATCGAAAAAAGCCCTTACGAACGAGAGCAGCGGCGATGAGCTTGGTGCAGAAGAAGAGGATTGAAATACTGCCTGCTACATTTGCTGGGGTTTCGGGTCGTGCTCGACAGAGTCGCAGGAGCTGTCAAGGATAGCTGGCAAGCAGGATTGCTCAACTGCAGTGGGGATGTGCCCACGAAGATGCTGATGAATTGGAAGCTTGCCTGACATCAATAGCTAGAAGTCACCAGAAGGATGATGTTCGAGGCTGATCAATGGAAATGAGACTCATCAGTAGTGTCTTTTGATTGCCCAACGTGCTAAATAGATCTTGACTCGTCTCGTCTCGATTACTCGAAGTCATGATGCGCTCTCCATGCTCATTCCTCACCAGCGAACGGTGGAGCTGGAAGGTGGAAGATGCACAGGGACCGTCCATGCATTTCAGGTGCATGACGCAGACAAGGCCTGAAGCGCCAGCGCACAGTACTCCGATTTTATTGAAGAGCTAGGTTATTTCGCACCTGCTCGTGGGTTAGGAAACTGTGAGAGCTTGAGCGTGTCAATGCCCCGTTGGCGGTGTCTCGGTCGCCTTACCGAAGAGAGCTAGTCTGTCAATGGACAATGTTCGGTTGAATTGATAACAGATAAGGACTTTCCTGGCAACATTCCTCGAGCATTTCTTGCGCCGTGACCAGCAGATACAGAGTACTAGAACTAGCTGTGCACAAGATGGCGGTTCAACACAGGCAGCGACGGCCTCATGTGCAAGCGAAGAAGGGTGGGCAGGGAGCTAGGATTCACAAGCAGGAGCCATCGACTGGATTCAGCTCATCCCGCACACGAGATACACTGTATGTGACCGCCACAGGAACAACAGTCCCATGCTAATTTCGCTAGAGAAGATGCTGAGGGCCTGTCAGGTGACGAGGCAACTAGCGGCCAAGACGAACTCGCCGCCGACGAAGAAGGTTCCGACTCAGACAACGAGAACGCGACACCAGCGCAATCTTATGCTACATTGCTCAGGGCTTTGAAACCTGCCGCAACTACCTCTGAACGACCTGCTAAGCGACGCAAGCTCGAGAATGGGCGTAATTCCACTGAAGTAAAAAGGAGGCTCTCAGATGGGACCGAGCCAGTGGGTGCAGACGCCGAGGAGGGCGACGGCCTAGGTACCGAACTTGCTGAGGAAGCTGAGCATGAAGCTGGAGCTGCGCACGAGATGGACGAGGCAGATTCTGATGACGAGGATTTCATCCTTCACGATCCATTCGAACGACACTACGGCAACGTGGTAGAGGCCAATCTGGCCATCGCTATTGAACAGCAGGAGCAAAGAGGTACCTCAGGAAAGACCACAGTCGGCAACGGAGTCCGCAAAATCACCACGAGTTATGGCCAATCTAGCAGACCAGCAAAGAACAACAAAGGCTCGGGAGGTCTGAATATCAAGCGGAAGCTTACTGAGGCTGGAACAGCCGTCACGAGCAACTTGTCATCAGAAGAGCAGGACATTATGAGCGAGATGTTCGCTTACCGAGACATCCTATGCGGATGCAGGTCGTTAGACAACGCCCCAAGGCTCAGAGATCTTTCAGCTTTGCATGCTCTGAACCACGTGTTCAAGACCCGTGACAGAGTGCTGAAGAACAACGCGAAGCTTGCTCAACAATCTGCTGAGGATGCAGAATATCGTGACCAGGGCTTTACTAGGCCAAAAGTGCTTGTGCTGGTACCGACAAAACAAGCGTGTGTTCGCTTTATTGGAAGTATCGTGAAGCTGAGCCAGCCTGATCAACAGGAGAACAGAGGCAGATTGATGGATACCTTTTCGCAACCAGAGGACGACTCCTTTGAGAATAAGCCACAAGACTTCAGGGAGCTCTTTGGTGGCAACCACGAGGAAGACTTCAGGGCTGGCCTGAAATTTACCAGAAAGACCATCAAATTCTTCTCGGGTTTCTACAATTCGGACATCATATTTGCATCACCTCTTGGCCTCATGCGAACTATCACCACAGGTGGAGGAAAGAAAGAAAAGAAAGGCTACGATGCAGATTTCTTATCTTCCATTGAGGTGTTGGTTATGGATCATGCCAATGCACTCGAAATGCAAAACTGGCAACACGTTGATTATGTTTTCTCGCAGCTCAACCTGCTGCCGAAAGAGTCTCACGGCGCCGATTTTGCGCGAGCTCGCAGTTGGTACCTAGATGGCAAAGCAAAATACTTGCGGCAGACAATAATCTTCTCGGACTATCTCACGCCGTCGATATCAGCACTTGCATCTGCACACTTGCACAATATAGCAGGCCGAGTCAAATACATACCCACCTATACGGGAGCGATGCTCAACCTGTCACCCTCGATACCGCTAAATCTGACTCAAACATTTTTGCGCTTCGACTCCGTCTCACCACATACAGACTCCGATGCACGCTTCAAGTTCTTCACATCAACCATCCTCCCCAACCTGCTACGCTCCTCCAACAAAGCAACCAACAAGGGCACATTGATCTTCGTGCCAACCTACCTCGACTTCGTCCGCCTCCGAAACCACTTCTCAACAGCCCAAGAGACCACCTCTCTATCCTTCGGCACGATCTCCGAATATTCCCCCCGCGGGGATGTAGCACGAGCACGGTCCCACTTCTTCAGCGGACGACACAGCATTACGCTGTACTCTGAGCGAGCACACCACTACTTCAGGTCCAAGCTCAAGGGCGTCCGGAGGATCATATTCTACGGTGTACCGGAGAACCCAATATTCTGGACAGAAATGATCGATGCCTTGGGCATGAACGCGCAGATGGATATGGAGTGGGCGCAGAGCCAGAGAGGCAAGCAGGGAAAGGGGCTCGTGAGAGCAATCTTCTCGAAATGGGATGTGATGAAGCTTGAGCGAGTCGTTGGCACAGAAAGAGTAGGGAGGCTTGTTAGTGAGCGAGAAGGGGATGTGTTCGAATTTGTATAGCCTCCTCACTTAGCACACCGCGCCTAGTCATCGCAAGTCATCGTTGTTATACAGTGTTCACTATGCAATGTCTATCCAAGTTTACCCCGTCTGTTCATGCTCTTTAGTACGCGCCGCATCGCTAAGCGCACCCCTCAGCTCATCGTTGCTAAGTTGTGCCAGCGCCGCAGTCCGTTCAGCCGATATGAAGACTTTCTTAGCCTCAGCCTCTTCAAGCCGCACCGCCGCCAAATCAACATCATCCCACTCAGCATCCCTCAACGCCCACTCCACCCCCACCCGAACATCATCAACAATAATCTTCGGCTCAACAGTCGGCGTCTCCCCCTCCGCAGCCCTAAACACGCCCGTCCTCGTCAAGACACTCGTCCACTGCGCCCCAACGAGGCTTTTGTAGTTATTCGCCCCCGCAATATCGCTCTCGGGGTTATCCCCGATCATATAGACCTTCTCCAGCGGCACGCGGTCCTGTACGTTGTCCCCAAACGCCTCCTCCCGACTTTGCACCATGAGCTTCTCCGCGTACTCGTACGTCGGCTGGTGCGGTTTGCCCATCACATTGTATTTAAGCTCGACTTCTTCCCCCGTCGCATTCCTCGTGACAGCCTTCCACACGCCCAGGAACGCCTCTCTGAACCCGCCCTGGCCCAACCGCGACAGCGGATACGCGCTCGCCCACAATAAGTCCGGGTTCGAGAAGTATATCTCCGGCTGCCCATCGCTCTGATACCCGTGGTTCGGTAGCTCTTTCTTCCCGTTGCGCGCGCTGTACGTGCCTACTATGCCCTTGTGGCTCAGCATGATGTCTAGGAGTAACTGGCAATCGAGTCCCCAGTCCCGGGGGTCATTGAAGACCATCACCGCATCGATCTTGAGACTCTCGGTCTCGGGATCGGCGGCCTGGAGGTTGATAGGGCGCGGCAGCGGGCGGGCGAACGTGGAGTAGTAGGCGGCGAAATTGCTGCTGAAGGGCCAGATGTCGGGGTAGGCGGCAATGATGTCGCCTGGCGTCACGACGTTGGTGAAGCCGTAGTGTTCGGCGACGAGGCGGCAGGCGTCGCCGTCGCCGCCGCAGACTAGGATCGTCTTATCTTTATAGCTGGGTGTGCCGTGGGTGGTCGCAAGTTCGGAGAGGGGTGTGTGCGATTGGATTAGCTGCGACACATGGATTTGGTGTGAGGGCGGAAGAGAGAGTTTATTGTTTAGGTCGCGGGTCCGTTCGGCTTCGGTTTTGCCGCCGCCGTTGGTGAGGAGGATGAAGGGGATGTGGTGTTTGCGGAGGTAGGAGAGGCATTGCGAGGCGCCAGGGATGGGGGTTGAGGAACGCAGGAGGACGCCGTCTATGTCAAAGGCGAAGGCGAAGTTTGGTATCCGGGAGTTGGAGGGTTGGGAGGAGAGGTAGCGGGTGCCGATGCAGCTGGTGGAGTTTGGCGAGGAGCTAGAAGTTGCGATCGAGGGTCGATATAGGCAGTTGCAGAGATGTCTTGCTGCTCTGCCATGTAGATGTCGAGCCATGATGAGCTCCAGCCTCTGCTCCTGTAGAGCTCAAGTTTCTACTCGATCTTCTGCGCCTGTACTTTTCGAGACTCAAGCTACAGTCATAGAGATGCCACTTGGGATATCCCTTGTGTAGCACCTGCATGTGCTATCAGCAGTTCAGGCATCAATCGAAATCTGCCTTATCATCTGCTTCTCATCCCTGTAGCGGCAGGGACGCGGCGCGGACAGGGTCTTATCTTGACAATCTCTACTCTGACACTCGTCACCATCTAGCTGTCGCTGTTGATGCTTCCTCTCGATGACCAAGTGCGCTTGATGTTCAGCACACAACGTAACGCTCAAGTACGCAAGGGCTCCTTATACGATGCAGGCAACAATGGCACCACATGGGGGACAGAACGTTTGACCAGTAATTGGAATGTCTCATTAATCTATCATATCATGCGCTTATCAAAACAAATACACCGGAAAGGATGGAGACCACCACCGGCAACGCTATGCATAGTTTTTGCTGGACAGAGAATGCAGGAATGCTAGCTACAGCGGCGCTTGAAGTGCTTGCAGCAGAACCTTGCGCAGTAGGAGTTACGCCCGAGGTTGACGAGGCTTTGCTGGATGAAGTTGAAGTTGCACTGGCTGTGCTAGTGGTTGACGTTGTCTTTGGGCTTGGGTCATCCTTGTCCCCTTCGCGGTACAGTTTCAGTTCGTAATCGCTGGCCTGGAACGTCGTGGTCAATCCAGCATGCATGACTTCTGTACCGAACTCCAGCTGTCCAAGGTATATCGCGCCTGAAAGCAGACCCTTCTTCCAGATATACGACAAAAGAGGCGAAAAGTCGTCATCCGCACTCGTCAAGTTTCGGTCTGGCAACCAAGAGAACACGTGTTGACCCTGAGCATTCCATCCGTGGTACAGACTGAAGTTGGTACCGCTTACCTCAACCGTGTCGATATCTGGGGTGGACTCCGTATAGCCAAGTGGTATTATTGCAGGCACGTACCACAACCAGATCATGATCTCGATAGGGGCACCAATACCTGTGCAGTTGGTGATGTCGTCACTAAGGAACATGTCGATGGCCGCATTGGTCTTCAGGCCGACGTCGTCGTATGCTGCCACCTGTTCTTCGGGACTTTGATCCTCCGTCCCCTCAACTATGGTCGACCATTGTCCGGAAAAGTGAAGTGTCGAGACATTCCAGAGTTGAACAGGAAGTCTGGCCGGGTCCACCTTCATGTACGGGAAGCCTTTCACTGTGCTTGCATCTCCTTTCCACTCGAACCTCACCGAGAACGATGAACCTTGGTCGAGTATGTTGAGGCAACCGAACCCAGACCCATCATCACCCCATTTATTGTTGTTGACTGTCAGTAACGTTAGTTGGTCACACATCAGATGTCACGGGGCTGCCTTACATGAATAGGGTAACGAGGTGGAATTGTAGAAGTCAGACTCGCCACAGAGAGTGATATTATTTGGATTGTCGTAATCTTGTGCCAGCGCGAGCTGAAGTTGGACATGCCATATGGCCAGCAAGGCAACGAAGCCGGCCAACAATGAAGGCATGGGGATACGCGAGGATCGGTACAAGGGTAGTGTCTATGTTCCAGAGACGAATGAACCTGTGGGGTGGTTCGGTTTATAACTAGACTTGCTCAGGAGGTGGACGCGGCGGCAAATGTGTGCTGCGGGTGAAATTGCGACCCCACAGCAGTTATTGTCTCAGGCAAATTCCTGTCTTCACCAAGATCGGAAATGTTGAGCCTAAAACAGTGATTACGTCTCGTAATCATGCTGTTTACAAGCAGACGCACACGTGAGATGACCACGTAGCACAACCGTACTTTGTCTCGATTACAGTCGCGAGTTCTGCACAAGTGTTTCATGCAAAGGACCAACACGTTCGGGACGATTACCATCTAGGAATGCAGGGATAATGACGCGCTCAGGATCGTCCTCAGGCCGATTAGAGCTAGCTGCCGAGGCTAGTACGGGTTGCAGACGCTGCTACTGTAGGCTTCTGTTAGTTTTATTGGTGGAAGATTTTCATCGCATGAACGCGCCTTTCGCTTACCGACCCAAGACTGTGGCTCAATCGTTGAGACCAGGGATCGTATCCACACCCAACCGGGCCTACACCACTTGGCGCTTGCGTGCTTGTTACCGTGATCCTATACCGTCGGACGTCCAGCAGTATCATCGTCGGCACTGATTCATCAACGAACAAGGCATATGTTAAGTGAGCGCATCGGGAGGCCGGAGGTTTGAAGGCTTGTTGCAATTTCAACTACTCCTTGACTTCAGCCACACTGTGCCGAGCTTTGGGGTGTCAGCTTGTCTTCTGCTGCAGGGCTGTGACATAAGCACCACGTATGTTTCGCTATCAGCTCGTCGAACCATTTCCGTCTGAAGCTTGTCGAAATGCTCAACTAGCGTTGTGCGAACGTGCATTCGCGCTGACAACGTCTTTTCCATGCGTCGTAGGCGGGGAGAGTCACGCTGGAACCTACTCAGGAAAAGCTGTCGAACTCCGCGGCGTGCCTTCCTACCTGGGTTGCAGATACGAAGCAATTCGACACGTGTCCTGCATTGCACATAACCGACCTTCCCAGGAGCATAGTGCTTCGTCTTAAAACCCAGCAGGATGTTCCTCTAGATACTGCCTCTCCTCTTCCGTAGTATCTCTTCCTAACGGCTCGTTGCGCTTGGGGAATCGCCCTATTTTTGCAACACAGTCCCTATGCTTCTCCGCGAACGGAATTGCCATCTCCAACCATTTGCTCAACTGCCTGTCCTGCTCTGATTCCTCTTCACCTGCAAGCTGTTTGCGTAACCTGTTAGTCTCGACCTCGTGCCCCATGTTCTCAAATAGGGCACAGCTCGCGATCTGACTGGTCAGATCTTCAGCATGCATGAACGGCATATAGAAGAAATATCGATGATGGGCACCTTTTGAGTCATGCGCTGTGTATTCCTGCTGAATGGCCTTGTCGTATCCTTTCGCAATGCTCTGAGCTGCTATTCGCAGAGCTTTAGCGTCGCCAGACCACGACAGGCCAGGGCTAGAATGATTACCAGGCCGGAAGATGTTGCGGGTGAACTGGTCGAGGAGGATGATCATCGCAAGTGAGCCAGATGGACTACCAAGCCACACGGAGTCCAGTTCATTAGTGAGCCGGGCTTTCTCGACCAAGTGACTGAATCGTTCAGTGATAGGCTTGTCAAGCTTTTGCGAGTCTCCGAACCAGTCACTTGGCTGCAATCCGAACCAGAAGTCAAGCACTTCTTGGGTTGCTGGGTCATTGGAGTTGGTAGATGTCATCTTTCTGATACCGCTGAAAGCCGGCTGCCGAGCCACCTCCAACCAAGCACGAGGTATGGTATGTGGTAATCTCCCTTTAGTGCTGCAAGAGGTGATTTGTTGCCGGATCCCACCGATGCGGTGAGGATAGAGATTGTGGGATGTGGTCTTGGTAATGGTTGTTAATCGTGCTCGAGGTAAGCTGCTGACTTGAGCAACAGTATTTGACATGACCAAACCTTTCATCTGGTAGTCGAAGAAGCTCGGCATATATGTACGTGGAAGACGAAGTAACTTTCGCTCGGAATCAAGTCATGGGCTTGAAGGACTTCCAGTTTGAGCTTGGATCGACTTGCAGGAGATCTTAGCTAGCCAAGTTTGGACAGGCGTTCACGGCTAGGTTTCCACGGCGAATCGGACAGTGGCTGCAAAACCTTGAAGGGCTTTCCAACCGTGGAATCTTAGTCATCTCGGAAGGACTCCGCTCCGACGTCCGAGACTCAAGTCGCTGCGCCGTATGTTGTTGTTCAGCTGACAGGGGACTGGAGCAACCATCTTGCAAGCTTTGATAGGTTCAAGATACCCGGGTTCCAAAGGCGATCTATTCATGTAGCCAACTTCACTTCGTCGTTGGCCAACGAGACCACTGATGTGGCCGCTGATCGTATGCCAATGCCAATGCCGCACCATGAACGCACTGCATGCGCGAAAGCTGCCACGCACAAGTTCGGAAGGCGAGGAGCCAACGAAATCACACACCTGCTAGTGAACCCTCATCGCGTTGTCCAGGAACCCATATGCAGTAAGTTATCGTCTTCAGTCATTGTTCATTACCACAGCAAAATTGTTCCTCGTCCTACCAGGGTTGATCTCGACCTTCTTGAACGTCTTTCTCGTTTCCTGCTTGTCACTATGCCACCTGAACAGGGTATAAGACAGCTTCTGGCTCTCATGTCGCTCAAGTATTTCGTAGCCAAGGCTGTTCATGATTGAGACAAAGTGGTTGTGAGTCATGTATCGAGAATTGGTCAGACAGGGCAGTGGCAAGACCGCGAAGAGACATGGTAGCGGGCTCGGCGCGTCTACCGCGGTAGTAGAGTCTATCGTGCCCTGTCGTCGCAGAAAACTTGTAGTTCGTCGCAGCATTTCTCCTCGTCCAGCAGCGTCAGGTACATAGTTCAGTACAAGGCTCAGGCTGACAATGTCGTACTTGACAGGACAGGCATCAGGTATGGGAAAGGTCATAAAATCCGCCTTCTCGATGACATTCGGTTCCTGGCTATTCAAGTCTATCCTCTTGACGATCTCGACACCTTTCCCAACCATTCGCGAAATGGCGTTCTGGCTGCTCAAAGCACCGACTTCCAAAACTCGCAGGCCTAACTTGATGGGCGTTGGACCAACCAGGTTGTACTTGCGTAACCACTCCACCAGCTTCTCGCTGCTATCTCCCCCTCGGTCTTTGTCTTGACCTGTTAGACTTGCAGCCTGGTAAGCTTCAAGACCGCCGAGCTGCTGTAGTTGACCATCTATCTCACCAACAAGTTTGTGATCGCCTGCTGCAACAGCTGCAGCTCGGGATTTGTGGAGCTGGTGGTGTTTATTGATCAGGTTCCTGGTCGCCTTTGAGGACTTGCGCCTGGCATTTACATTATGCTTGCCGACGGTGGAAGTACTACCTTGTCCGGTGTTTGTGGTTGACAGCGGTGGTCTTCCAGACTTCAAGCCGCTGCCTCGACTTCTAGTCACTTTTCCCATCGTGCCGCATACGTCTCTTTGTTGTCAAGTTCATGTTTCTGGTGCCGTGATGCCAGTGCCCGATGTTCCGCAGGCGCGGTGATAACCCAATTCAGCGTTTTGAGGACTATGGTTAATGTGTCAGCTTAATGAACATCAAAGTGTAAGTCAGAGTGGCTCCTAGTATGACAATAAAAATACCAAGGTTCGCTGGCTTGGCGCGTCCACCACCAGCATGCCATCTAAGCATGAGAGGATTTCGTACTTCTAGAAGCGTGCAGAGGACAGAAATCTCACTCCAACGCAACCTAGTACTGGCGCAGGCTCGACTGCTGCCAACCTCGCAACGGCCATAGATGGTCCGGGGGGTCGTGCCTGCCTACGACCCACGTTTCTGGTCTGGTTATTTACGCCCAGGTGTTCTTGTCTAAGTAGGAGGAAGGCAACATAATTCACGCTCTTGATATGGAACTGATCATGAGATAACTGTCACGCTCTTCTTATAGCTCAGCACTGGCTGGTGTACTCCCAAGCAGCTGAATGTTTGTCACAAAGACAGCTCTTTCAACGCCGTATTGACGCTCTCTGAATGCTTCTCAATGTACAGCTGCAAACCACTAATCATACAGCGTATTCGTCATGCAGAGTCGAAATCGCTCAAAACTCGTCCGTCTATAATGCTTATCACCACCCCTTGCCGGACTTCCACATTTGATTCATTACCCAAGATATTTGTGTTATCAGCCAAAGACAAGCCGAGATGTTTCGGGCATCATCTAGATAGCCACTGTCTTCATGTCGTCTTCAATGCCATTGACACCAAGGCCTCTCATGTCGCCATCTTCCTTGATTGGTGACGTCGGTTTGTGGTCGAACTCGTCAGCCGTCGAGACTCGACTAAGGCCCGATTTCGGAAAGTCTCTTCTGTCTGTAGCTGCTGACACAGGTGTCGGAGCGTCCACCAACTTGTTTTTGGGGGGCTGAGTATCAATCGGGGTAGGTGCATCGACAAGCTTTTCCGGTTTCTTTCCATCTGCAACACTTGCAAAATCCTTAACAATATCGCCTCCGGGGCGGATTGGTTGCGGATGCGCGATCTCTTCTTGGACTCTAGCCAGTGGGCTGCCTACACCGTGTCTTGGACTGCCACTGGGCCGCCGTGAGAATCTGTGTGGTGATCGTCCTCGCTCTTCCATGGTAGGGCTGCCGTATGGCGAGCCTCTACCATTAACTCCAGCCACATTTGTGTTCAAACCTGGCGGGCCTTGCGATCGCGGTCTCCCAGCAGAACCTCGTCTGCCATATTTCTGGTCGGCTCTCCATCGCAAGATGTCCATGTACGCAGGCTCGACGGACTCGGTCTTGAATTCTTTGAGCTTCATGTCTCCCGATTCCTCGTCGACAACAATCTTCGAACTTGTGATGTCGTCTGCGACAATGGCCAAGAAATGAGCCCATGACTTCGCAATTACATACTTGCAGTCATAGTCTCTACCGAAGAGAATGATTTGACCCCATTTGCCCATGGGACCAGGGGCCAGATCCACTGCGATGTTGTTTCCACCCCAGTCTCTTGCTAGCGGAATCCAGGCTGGATGCGCATATGCTTTCTGAACTGCTTTCGGCGGTTGTGATTCTTGTTTGTCCAACAGCTCTTGTCGCCATGCTTTTCCGTTCTGTGGTTGGTGGCTGCTGCTCGAGGAGGATGCGCCGTTGTTCATGCTTTTTATGGGGTAGATGGGCTGTTGTGAACGGCGTAGCCCACTAAGGTACTCCTCGTTCACGACCTTCCAGTTGTTCCATTCTTGTACGATTTCTTCGCAGTCGAGCAACATGCAGCCTACGATGATCCCTGTCGGTCGTCCTCCCCTTTCCTGACCATCGTGTAATGAGAGAGACTCCCGAACATCTTGAGGAAGGGTGATATCTAGTTCATGCTCCAGCTCGTTTACATCGTTTTGCGTGCAGCCTTCGCAGAGGTTGTCGTAGAGCTCCTCGTAGTTAGCTTCAGCCCATCTATCGATTTTCTTCCAGGAGTGCGAGGCAGGTGGCGGTGGAGGAGCTCCGTCTGCAAAGCTCTGCATCTGAATCTCGCCTGGTGCCGCTACCTCGTCCGTATGTGGTGCTTTTGCCGTTTTCGGAGAAGACATAGAGCGCATGCCAGGAGAGTAGGGTCTTGACGGCGACTGTCCCATGTGAAGTGACGACATCGAGGGTCGCTTGGAGTCATCGTGGTAGGGAGTTGACACGTCGATGTTAGAGTCGTGGGCGCTCGTTGCCACCGAAGTTAGTGGCGCATGCCGGCTTTGACTTATCGGCACGTGCTGTCCTGTTCTATATGGCGAATTGTGCGTTGCGTGCCGGTCATTAGAGGTCATAGAGTGCCAGAACGAACGGAATGCATCGGCAATTCTAGACACGTTAGTAGATGCCATTACCGCTAGGAGTATCCTGTGCTTACGGGTTCGCCATAGCGGGCGCAGAGGTTGTGACCGTCGTCGCCACTTTGGTGGTTTGCTTATACAGGAAACGAAAGGTGTTTTGGGTTGTGTGATGGTTGTCGGGTTCGGAAAAGGTCAAAGGCTGTTTGTTGTTCGATCACGGACAAGGCCAAAGCGTGGATTCGTGACAACAAACCTCACAAGCCTCCGATGCGAGAATTATTATTGGAGACAGTAAGAAAGCACAGTACTTCGAATTAACGTCTCCTTACGATGCTGTTGCAAAGGACGGGACCACATGGAAAGAGCGATGGTGTGGGCGACGAGTGTCTGCAGACTTTCTTGGTTGGGAACAAAGAAGTGGCTTGGATATCGCTCCCATCTGTCGGTCTCGACGAGTTTACATGCGACTCAGCTTCAGGAGATGTACAAATGCTGCAGGGCCCATTGGGAGAGGAGAAAACAAGATTCAATTCCACTTCTGCTCCGACCGACCATTCACCAGCAGCCGCTGTTTTAGGTGACCTCTCTAAGGACTTTAGGACTATCCGGAGTGCACCATGGCCGTCGTTAGACGCTGCTTGCGGCCAACCAGGGCAATAGGATAACCAGCCAAAGGCGCCACTCCCGTTCTGCCACAGGATGAGCGTAACCTGCAGCTGCACATGCAGCAGGGTCTCACCAGCCCACCCCTGCTTGAAGCTCATACAATCTGTTGATGACGAAGAGTCGTGCTGCTTGAAGTCATCGGCGAGCGCGTAATAATGCATGACGTCTGCACGACTGTACCCTCGTCTTCAGAGAAAAGCTCAACACACAACTTGTGCACTGAGGTTGCGTCAACAACCTCTTTACCTCACCGGTGACATTTATCAGTCGTTGAAAAGGTAAAAAAAAATGCAGTCGGTTATAGGCTTGCATGTCGCATACTGCCCCTCGTCCATCTCCCCAGTGCTGGTCTTTCTGACGCGCGTAAGCGAGAATCATCTAATGACGGAGGGACTCTTCCACGTTGTTGGCCAGCAGCGGTGAGAAGACAAGCGCACACATGCTCAACCTATGCGTTATTGCGACGCAAACTTCCACAAATGATACTCAACGGGACCATGAAGCACCCATCATGGTGTCCTGGACCTCCTGGAAAAGTGAGCAAGCTTCAGGCTTGTTTCAGGCGGGGATCGACCTGCTGGCTTCTCGAAGCACTCCTGGCGCTCAATGGACTTATTGGTGGAGCCAATCATAAATTGCCTTCTCCAACCTGCTGTCTCACAATCCCTGCCACTCTTCGACTTCGTGATTGTCCAAGTGCACAGATTTGCAAGCGTTGCGAGACAAGATAGTCAATTGTCTCTCGCCTTTCTGGTCTATGCTGTGATCAACCTCAAGAGTTCGCTCGGCAGGTGCTGGTAGACTCGATTGTGTGACAATTCTAGCAATGGTGAACCCTCAAGGCCAGTTGCCACAGTACGATCTGCGCTTCCTGCTCAGCGATGGCACACAGATACTGAGTAACATCGTCCGGCAGTCTGCGGCGCTCCCAGCTGCCGTACATGTAAGATGTTCGAGGCAGTTAAACGAGCTCCGGTCCAACGTAGATCAAGAACTGGCACAAATACAGACGAAGATGAAAATGGTAACAGCCACAGTCATGGCAATGGAAGGCTGATAGCTCCACTCACACGATATGACTTCTGACATTGAGTATCAAGAAGAGATGAGGACCAAACCACCAAGAACTCCTGACACTCAGGATGGTCTTGCTGCAATCCAGCCACTGCACATAACACTTAGCCCAGAAGAACCATGGGATGAAGGCTTTCCAGCCCCCCTCAACCACAGCACCCAAACCAAATCGACCCGCATGCACTGTCGTCAGTTAAAAGACCAGCCCGCCTGCTAGAACGTCTTCAGAGTACCAACCGCGAATGACGGGTATCTAAGTGCCACGATGCCACCGCCTTCTCAAGGGTCACGGACCAACAATGCACCGATCATGCTATAGGAGCTGGCTTTTTTCCTCGCAACCCGCTCTAGCTGCTGCTCCAGTCCCTTTTCCAGATCATGCTTCATCCTCTCATCGGCTTGACAACTGGTTTTATTCGCTCGCCGTCGTCGATCGGCCGCAGCAAATCTAAGCTCCTTTACTAACCTCAACATCTCTGCCTCCTCAGTCCAGTATTGACCCTCACTAACCAATGCTCTCTCGAGGATCATGTTCTTATGTCACCACAGATTGGATGAATGGATTAACCAGTGAGGTAGCCCTATCGCTGCGATAGAATGGCGTGTCGTTCTTTGCTGAACTGCACTTTTGACTTCGTAATTGTAACGTTGACAGTGCAATCCTCCTCTACGGGCAGGCGCGTTCTTGCGCAGACTCTCTGATGCTATTGCCCACGGCAAGTGACACGAATTCGGCGTTAAGGACACCTAAGGTAACTTCAGCTTCTCAAGTGCGCATCCTCAACGCACTTCTGCCAGCTCATCAACTTCATTGTCCCAATTTCAATCACCGCAATCATCACCATGCCACCTTGCAAAGCCGACCAGCACCCAATGAGCTGGAGGTTAGGCGAACCAAGCTCCAACCACAAAGCTATAGGTACGGTTGCAAGGTAGTTGACCAGAAGTGCAGCCCACGCCGCGACTGACTGGCGACCAAATCCTCGAATGCAACCGGCAGATCCAGCAATAATGGCATCCATGATCTGGAAAAGTGCCACGAATGGTATCGTACGGGTCGCAATTGCCTGTATCTCGGCGTCCTCGGAGAAGAATTTCGGTATATGATGGCGAAGTGAGAACAGCAGTGCACCGTCGAACAAGCCGATGCACACAAAGATTATGGCGTAGAAAGTGACAACTCTCTTCGTGTTCTTGATGGCGCCAGAGCCAATGAGATGGCCGACGCGAGTGGTGACCGCGACACTGACGGAGAACGGAATATGCCACACCAACACAGAAGTCGTAGTAAGGATGGTCTGAGCTGCAATATGCTTTGTGCTGATGTAAGAGCTGCTAAATGTTAAAATCTCGAAGGCAAACCACTCGCTCAGATTCAGGATCGTCCCAGCTGTCGAGAGCCGAACCATCGGTCTCCATTTCTTCCACGCATTCCAGCTGAAGCCTCCCCAACACTGCAGCGTCCAACGATTGAACGTGAGAACATACAGCGCCAGCAGGACCGGTCTCAAGTTGTTAGTCAGAGCTGCTGCCAATGCCGTACCAGTCAACCCCCAATCAAATTTGAAGCAAAACAACCAGTTCAGCAACACATTCACCGGCGCACAAATGATCAGCACGACCAGTGATGAAGTAAACTCTCCCTGAGCCTGCAGAAATCTCTTTGCAGCCTCAAAGACCGCATACCCCGGCAACCCAATCAGACTGACCTGCAGAAACCTTCCCGCCATACGCGCAAGATACTCCTGTTTCACAAACAGCGCAAGCAGCCAAGGCGAGCAAATCCAGAACGCACCAATAGGCACAGCAGCAATAGCCATCAACAGCACCATCCGCTGCACATGCATACCGACACCATGCAGATTGCCAGAGCCGTACGCCTGTGCACAAAGCGTGTCAAGCGCAGTTGCCATGCCCTCGAAAACAGCATAACCGATGATCACCATAGTCGTCAAACCAATACTAGCAGCGGCGAGAGTATCACTTCCGATGTGGCCGGCGACAAAGATCGTGACCACGTTGTAGAAGTACTGCAGCAGGTAAGTACATATCAGTGGTGCGGAGTAGGAAAGGAGAAGCCATGACTCGGCCTTCCACGTTGATGTATCGGTCCATGAATGGGGCTTCTGGTCGAGTAGGCTCTCGGTGGCTTCGAGACTGTTGTTGTGTAGGTCTGAGGTGAAAGCTGCTTCTTCAGATTCTTCAGATGTTAGGAGTGGTGTTCTGTCGTTGTCTCGAAGGTCACGGTACACCGAAGTGGAGGGTGAGCCGTCCTCAAACGCCATGTCCTCAGTAAGGCAACATTGACCTCTCCTGTATGGCTTGCTGTAATACTATCGACACCACTCTCACCGCAGCTCATATCGAACATCATGTGGCTTCCGTCCGAGACACCGAACCATGCGAGAACAAATCGCGTTTATCGAGCTAACGACGTGCCGCTTGTTCGTCCGCTAGCACGGGGCCGTTCGGCCCGCACTCCGAAAGTCGTATGCTGAGTGCGGCTAGCAAGGTTCAGATACTAGGGCCGTGATGATCCTTGTGGATCACTAAGCAGGCTCAGGCATGTGGTCGTCGTGAGGAAGCGCTTGAGACGTTCAACGATTCATGCTCACTACGTATAACCTTCATGCTTTAGCGCGCTCACGAGAAGACGAAAAATTGTTACGAGCAAGCCCTAGCGTCCGACTGTGCTGTGGGATAGCAAACCTATTTGCCTGAAGTCAGAAAACCTCGAGCAGTAAGCACCTTGCAAGAAATTGCACCGACAGTACCAATACTGCTATTATGACGCCAGTTCCATCCACCAACGCCACGCTCGTGGGAAAGGTCGCGATTGTAACAGGCGGATCCCGTGGGATCGGGGCAGGCATTGCAGAGGAGCTTGGCCGCCGTGGTGCACAAGTGCGTACACCCTTATGCTGTGATAACCAACGGCATGTCACCTACGGCGAATGCGACGTGCAGGCCTGACGTTTGGAACAGGTTGCTGTTACCTACACATCTCAGTCGTCAGAAGCCACTGTAGAAGAGCTGATCAGCAGGATGAATTCCTGCCGTACGGGTAACGGGATCCAGGCGATCAAGATACGAGCGGACCTGCGTGACTCTTCGTCGCCTCAAGCCATCGTCGAGGCTGTCACCACCGCCTTCGGCGGACGTATTGATATTCTGGTCAATAATGCTGGTATCAACAAGCAAAGCCCACTTGGTCAAATCACCACCGATGACTTCGCGAACATGTTTGACACGAATGTGCGAGCTCTAGTTTTAATGACCCAGGCCACTATTCCTCACCTTTCTCGGAACAACGCCCGCATCATTAATATAGGTTCGACTGCTGCCCGTGTGGGCGTACCAGGAATTTCACTCTACTGTGCCTCAAAGCTAGCAGTTGAAGCGCTGACACGATCATGGGCATCGGAACTAGGCGACCGAGGCGTGACGGTGAATACCGTCGCACCGGGTTCGACACAGTCGGATTTGCTCGACGCTTCCACAACTAGTGATGATGTCGCCATGGAGGCACAGCGTACACCTGTCGAGCGCAGAGTCGGTCGTCCGGATGATATTGCGCAGGTTGTCGCATGGCTGGCCAGTGAAGATAGCAGGTGGATTTCAGGGCAGTGCATTTGCGCTTCGGGTGGATATCGCCAGTACTAACCACATTGAAGGTTTGATATCATTGTCGTGCTCTTAACAAGAAAATGGGTATATGAACGATTAGCAGCCCTGTATCTGGTCTGTGGACGGCGTCAGCGTATTCAAGGGGCTGGTTGCTCCTGATATCGCTGCTCCCGGTCTGGCCGTCGGCCGCCGTGGTGGACGACAGCTCTTCGTGTTCGAGATTTGCACGCTTTGCAGAAGAGTTGCATATCACCCGAACGCTAGCTTTGAACCAAAGTAGCACCGAAACGTGTCAGCTGAGACAAGCGTTGCAGCACTTTGCCTTCTCCACTGTGAATTTGTCAATTGCTTGAACGTCGACTAGCACACGCCCCTTGAACGGCATCCAAAGCCAAGGACTCGAGCCCTCAAAGGATCAAGACATCAGAGGTCACCGCTACAACGGCGTTCACACCGCGGAATGAGAGGTGGCAGGGACACACGTCCGGTGCGGTTAGCGCTTGGTTTTGTACTCGAAGCACAGACTTCCGTGACGGTTGCTGCTGGGAGATCTCCACTCACCGCACTAAGCCTGATCGAGAGCTCGGCATACCCTTCACCTTCATCTTGGGCTGGCAAATCCGTCATTACCCCCTCTTAGAGTTGGGGTAGATTACTCTGAATCGTGTGCACTACCAATGCTACAATTCTGTACCTTTGAGTATGACTTTGAATCTGCCTTAGAGGCTAATAGCGATGCGCCCACAGAGGTTCTTGTCTTTTCCCAGTTGTCAATGATCAATGTCCCCAGCGCTTTGGTCACATTGCAGGAAGCATTCTCGAGGCTCCACGGCAGACGGCATCGTCGACATATCCACTCAGCCTTGATCGTTGCAAGCTTATGAGCATGGTATGACAAGATCCGTTAATGGCCATGGACCTCCTTCGTGCAAGACTTCCACCACGTCTTCAACCTGGCGGGTCGCACCTTCCACCACGATATCGCTGTTTCCTTCTCTGTCGTGTTCGTTCTTGATTTCAATTCACGTTCACTACCTGCGGCTTGAAGTCGTGCAGTCCACGGTGGCAGGTCCATTCCTTGAAGCAGTCGAACTATCTCATCTAGGCGTTTCTTTGACTACACGAGCACTCTATCTCGCTAGCTATGATTTCTCGCACTCTATTGACTGCGTTTCTAGGCGTGGCGCGCGCCTGGCCAACGCGTACTCACGAACATTCTCACCACGCAGTCAGTGACTTCAAGGTCTACCCTACAGCATATCCAACCAGCTTACCACCAATGTTCAACGGAACAGTACCTAGCACCAACAGCACGCACAACGGAACTTACGGTAACACTACTGGCGTCAGCTGGCTGCCCAGCACCGAAAAAGTCCGGGGTGTCAATCTCGGGTCGCAATTCATTATTGAGCCCTGGATGGCCTATGATGAATGGAATTCTATGGGCTGTGGTGACCTAAACGATGAATGGCAATGCGTGAAGAAGCTTGGCCAAGAGACAGCGGATGCTGTGTTTCATAAGCACTGGAGCACATGGATCACACAAGACGATATTGCGAAGATCTCTAGCCTTGGTTTGAACGTTGTACGTATTCCCGTCGGGTTTTGGTTGAAGGAAGATTTGGTTCTGGAAGGAGAATACTATCCGCGAGGCGCACTCAAATACCTCGATCATCTGGTTGGCTGGGCCGCAGATGCAGGGTTGTATGTGATCATGGACCTTCATGGCGCTCCTGGGGGTCAATACCCAAATCAGCAATTCACCGGACATGTGAGTAAAGCACACTGAAGGTAGCGCAATCACTAATAACCACAAATAGGTGGTTCGCACACCAGGCTTCTACACACCTGAAAACTACGAGCGAGCTGCTGGGTTCCTCGAGTGGATGGCACAGCGTATTCACAGCAACAGGAATTATCGAACTACCGGCGTCCTTCAGGTTATGAATGAACCCGTACATGCCTTTGACTATCCTGCCGAAGCTGCAGATATGATCAAGAACTTCTACCCAACAGCTTACACTAGGATTAGAGCGATGGAACAATCACTAGGCGTTCGCCCACAACATCAACTGAAAATTCAATATATGGGCGATGCCTGGGGCTCCGGTGACCCAACTTCTTCTCTGCCAGCAAACGCAACAAACTTGCTGTTTGATGACCATCGTTACTACAAGTGGGATTCGAAGGTTGAGCAAACAAAGAGCGGTTACATTTCTGCTGCTTGCTCCGATGATCGAGGCGGTACCGATATCATCGTTGGCGAATGGTCGCTATCCATCAACGACTATTACCAGAACACCTCCGAGTTTGCCATTAATTCGGATGCCGGAGTCGATGTAACGACCCAGAAGGAATGGTATCAAAGCTTTTGGGCTGCACAAGTTCAAGCCTTTGAGCAGAGCGGAGGGCACATCTTTTGGACGTACAAGTGCAACTGGATTGGAGGCATGGATGAATGGAGATGGTGCTATCAGAGTGCGGTGGCGAACGGCGTGATACCAGACGATGCAAGCTCGGCTGTAAGCCTCAGTCCGTGCTCATGACGGAGGAAGACTGTCACACTGCACATCAGCGGGAGAAGCACTGAGGATAATCGCACTTTGCTACTAAGCAGGAGCACAACGCAGAGGTAGTTTTCCTAACTCGACACTCTACGAGAGTGTATGAACGCTAGAAATTGTTGTATTTTCTCAGGCTGGCTATTGTGGCATGTAGTCCGCCGTGCACGTATTCTCGAATTGCGTTCAATGTTGGAAGCGAAAGCAAATCGTGCCATGGGCTGTGGCAAGCATACAACTTGTCGGCTGGAAGAATAGAGCATTGAAGGAACCTTTCAAGACCAACGAAGCTGCTTACATGAGATTCTGATAGCTTCTATACCCTAGGCTCTTCCGCGAAAAGACACACGACCCGCAGCGTCCTGCTGGACTGGCACTGCGCATGCCAAGTGATTGGCTGGCGATCTACTCACTGTCGTCGCTCTCATCCCGCCGTTTCCTTTTCTTCCGAGATGCGGATGTGGCCCTCGGTTCATCTTTCAATCCGAGCACGTAACATCGAGCATCGCGTTCCTCACCTCTCCAAGCGCCCTTCCTCTTTCCTTCCCCGCTTCTGTCTTTGCCTGTGGTTATGTCGCCAATAGTCCTGGCGTGCTCATACCCTGGATATGCAGCCCATGGGAACTTGAATGACTCAATTACTTGCAGGCCGCAATGTCTCGCTAGATCTCGTATATTCCATAGGGTGTACGGTTCCCCTTCAAAGAGCGTTACCAAGATCTGACCAGACGACAATGCATGGAGATGTGTTTGTCTCTCCACCTCTCCGCCTTGCGAGTCGTACTCAGGCTCGTCGTCCTCTGCTTCGACAGGTATCGCAACAGCCGGTCGTGCTTGAGTGGCTAGGTATGGTTTTGCTGCATTGAAGAAGCCTACCAACAGCTCTTGATTTGCGCGTACTTGCCGGTTGACATCTGTGGTCAAGCCGCCAGTATGAGGGAAGTTGAACACGATCTTCGTAAAGGGAGCATGAGGATCAATCGACTTCTTGTGCTTCTTCGATATGGCTGTTGCGTCAACGCCGTGCAAGATGCTTAGTCGTGTGGTCTTCAACCTTTCTTCGTCGACTGTTGAGGTCCCACCTTCATCGTCGGACGAAAAGCCATTCCAATCTTGCTCATGATCGTTATCGTCCTCGTGCCGCGTACTTATCCGAGTCTGGACAGTGGTAGCGTGCTTGAGGGCATAGAGTGTTTGCTCGGCTTCGGGGTACTTCTGTAGAACAGTCTCTATGTCGTCGTATGATGTACTAAGGATCGATGCGACCTCGTAATGCTTCGCCAAGGAAAACGAGAATGAAAAGTCGCCTTCACCAACAAGCAGGACTTTGTCGGGTTTCGAGAATGGAATCCTCGGTTTCAGAGGCTGTTTCGCATGGCCAGATTTGCCACTCTTTCGAGACTCAAGCGTCTTCTGTGACACACTTAGCTTGCCATTCTGGCTGTGCTGGCGCCTCTTGATGCCAGAGCTCGTCGATGTGGATTGGTGAATCGGCTTCCTTCGCTGGCTGTGGTCATGCTTGTTCCTACCCATGCAAGTCGTGAGTCTTATGATAGCGGCCGCGACAGTCTGTTCGTGATTGAGATCAACTGATATATGGTCTATCGTCTGCCTATCTGCAACAAGAAACAGTGATTCCTACTTTCCATTGTTTTTCTAGCGCCATCTGAGACCCGTTCTGCTTATGTGATCCGACCGACACGTGACCGATTCTGCTCCACCAAGTTGTGCTTTGAAGAACCTTCATTCTTGGTCTTCCATTGTCTCTGTGCCTTCACTTTCATTGTGCGTATTGCGTCGCCGCTGCAACAAACTCTGCTAGTTCAATCATACGCGTCTGCACTCATTGAAGGCCACCTACTACTGGTCCACTGTCATCAGAACCTCTCTTGAGCACTACCTTTGAGGAGAGCGAGATGTCGTCCAAAGGCAAGTCGGAAGGCGAGAAGTCCGACTACCAATACCTGAAAGAGCAAGGCTTCAACAGTATGAAAGAATTCGCTTCTTCTTACGGCGAAAAGTCTGCTCCCCAGGGATTCCATAATGCTAAGGTTATCCTGGGAACATTGAGAGAGGATGATCCGGGCTCAGCTGCTGGCAAGTGGTACAAGAGCGAGAAGGAAGCTGGGAGGCAACCAACTTTGGAAGATGAATAAGGCTGCCCGGTACGATGCCGGCTACCGAGAGACAAGAGAGGCCAACCGTGATCAATATTCAAGAATGATCGGGAGCGGTTAGACTCCTCTAAACAGCGAAGACAAATATTCCCTACCGCCTTACTACTTTCAGAACCATAGAAGCTTGCTATGTAACAAATGAGTCTCAGCATGCTAAGCGGCTTGTCAACACCCTAGTACAAGTCACTTGAAGCCACTTTCCGTCTCTTCCTCGCAGTCGCGCGCCAGGCGCAATCCATGATGAAAATAGCTTCAGTGGCTGGACAAACTGGGATCGGCCAGCTTACGCAGCGTGTCAATCGTGGCCAACCGGCACACTCTTAGTGCTTCGAGCCTTTCGGCACGGTTTGCGCGCTTGGGGGGTAGATGTGCAGGGTGATTAACGACTGGGTGTCGGGGAAACTGTTGGAGCTCCATGCTGTCTCGAGTCTGGGTGCAGACGAGAAGGCGTGGATACGCTTACCAGGCCTGATGCGTAATGTCTTCTCGTCTGAATGCATTATCCTGCAAAGTCGCTACCAACCTCACTGGGGCAGAGCTATATCGGATTTGAAGATCCCAAAGGTCACGCGTTGACTCAAGATTGGCCATCTTGTGGCTGATTCATGGTACCCATGCCACCCCGTTGCAGGTCGGAATGACACGGGCCGTATTCAGCAGCTCCGTGTTTGATGACGCTTGTATTTGCTTCATGTGCAGTAGAGGGTACCTTCAGCAAGGAGGTGGGACTTGTTCATGCCAGACGAGAAGACACCATCGCACACTCTAGACCTGGTAGTTGGGGTGCATGGAGGGATGTGCTTGGGTTCGATGTACATGCAACTTGCTGATCATCTGCAACAAATCAGCCAAAGCTCAACTACAGCAACTCACCATATTGAGCGTGAATTAGAAGTTGCCTTGTTGTTCGAGAACTTTGCAGCAGTTTGATTCTTGTTGAGAGAGGTTGAGAGAGGTCGCAGGTATTTTCGATTGGTGAGTTGGCAAGTTAAAAGACAAGTTTGAGGGATCGACATGTATTTATGGCAGCAGCAGGTGAAGTGAAAGTCCATGAAAACAAGCGGTGTCACGAAGTGTACGAAGCTCTTGTCTGACGGCCAAGAAATAAGTCAAACAAAGCAGGAGGTCACTTGCACTATGACCTATGACCATGGCGGAAGCCGCGTCAGAGCGAGCTGTTGATAGCCTTGCGGCGGCGAGCAAAAAGCCAAAGCCCACAGTATCACCTCACTGGCAGTCAAGCTGGCGTTGGCTTACGCTGTCTTACTTTCACAAGAGGTTTTGCAGGTTGCCAGTCAGTCACGTATGTCACTTCTTCCTGCACTCCTCCGAGCCGCATGTCCTCCGCATATGCATATAAGGATCTCGAGTGTGCCCATGTTTGATCCTCGATGGTCACCTCATTTGTATTTCCGATATCTGACCTCACGATACACATAGTGTTACAACTTCTTCAATACCTAACATCCGTCTGATACACCGACTTCGAGATTTCATTATCAACAATATGGACGACCACCTGGACCTTCAGAAGATGCGCTGCCCAGCGAGCGCATATGATGACGCTTTGAAAGAGGAGGCTCTTTTCTTATCCTTGTCGGTCATACAGAATTCCCAATTCACGCGTCTTGATACTCTGCCTCAGCTTCCAGTTTCTCGCGATGAGTTCCTGGCGCGTAACCGAACGAAGTTCACAATTATTCGTGACTGGGGCGCTACTCTGCAGGCCTTAGATGTGGACATATCAGAAATCGTTTTTGGTGTTGAATGGGTTGATGAAGATGGAAAACACATGAAGGAGGTCGAGCAATATAAGCACCTAAAGCATTCGGTTAATCAAGCAGCCATTAAATCCCGACGAAACGAGCAGGGTGTCTATGTCTTGGTCCATCTTGGCATCCAGCATGACAAACTTAGTCAAGCAGCATATCGAGAAGGCAGCCCTGTTAGCTTCGATCTCGACGGAAAACTCATTGTCCCATTCGTCCCTACGAAGTACGACAAGCTATTGGAGGCGACTCGATATCCCTACCACATGTCTCCGACCGACCTACACCACTTCATGACTCTTCCTCACCGTCTGGTCTCTGGTCGTCAGAGGGAGAAGCCTCTCATGCTCGCAACAACAGCGTCTGGCGTCGAGGTCGAGGTAGTTCGCACAACGGGCGATTTAGCAGCAGTGCAGTTCAAGGACTCCGCAGATCGGCTCTTGGTACCAATGGCCAAGCTCGCTATTCTACCTTCCACCACACCAGCACAACCAGAAAAGTCCTCGAAAGCAAGCATAACTGGCCCATCATACACTACACACTCTAGGGAAGCGCTACAGCACAGCTTTATTGCTCGCTCGGCACCAACGTCTACCAGCAACCAACCTCAACTCCAGAATTCAACAATCGACAGTTTGAACCGAGCAGATCCGTCCGCTGGTCCAGCTGCGGACTTGGAACGTTCCAACATCGAGCAACTTGCAAGTACAGCAACTGAACAGCAAAACAACTCCATTTTTGCTAAGAATAGCAAACGAGCTGCTGAAGCAACAAGCATCTCATCCAAATACAAAGCTGCGACTAGAAGCTTTGATACACCTGCTGAACGACGACCAAACAGCCTCATACGAGAATCTAACAACGAAGGTGACGGAGACTCTAGTACGTCCCACTCCGAAAACCCCAAGCGAAAGACGCTCAACGCCTTGTCCAACTCCACTCTAAACACACCCTTCACAACGTCCTCGGGGCCACCCCAGAAAAAAGCCAAGTACAGTACTAAGACTAGAGGTGCAGCGAAAAAGGTTGTTCGTCGGCAAGGTGGAGCCAAGCAAAACAGATCAAGAGGTCTTCTTGGGTCTTCCGATGAAGGGGAGGATGATGGGGCACAGATGAGTCTGAATGTTCACAAGTTCGAGAAGATAAAGAAAGTCGAGGCGAGTGAGACAGAGAACTGAGGTTCGAGAAACGTCGAGGTGGACAGCGACAGAGGGACGCAGACAAGGCGTACTCTCGACTCATCCTAGTCGCAGAGCCTAGCAGTATTATCACAGTATTTTACCACCAAGGAGTGCGGAATTTGGACGCCTTCAGCAGGAGAAACAGATAAACCACATCTTGGCCGGGGCTAGTGCATAGGCTCTTCCTCCATGAATACAATACATTGGTTGCTCGGCTGGGGGTAGATACATAAGCTCTTCCACCGAGGACACAATACACTACATGAAATGCTGATACTGATGACCCTGATGATGCTTCTCTTACATGCAATATGCTCAAATACCGTCTCCAGACTGATAATACTAACACATTAGATTGAAACAAATGCCGACCACCCATCAATTTGCTGTTACTACAATACAAGGACCAACCTCCCCAATTGTCCTGGCCCACCATATCATCATGAGTCCCTCTGAAGTGTCCAAACATCCTCCAGCGAGCTCCTGCTCACGACCCACGATCCCCTTCTTCCCCTGTACCTCATAGCGCCTCTCTCGCTACTCCGTTCTCTGGCCCCAGGTGTCACCGGAACGGAGACCCGCTCTTCCTTCTCAATTGTTCCAAGCCCACCAAGTAATCCGGTACTCTGCTTGTCGCTGTCTGTCATCGGTATCTAGATAAGCGTCGCGTGCCCTCTGCATCCTAATTCCTCGTACCACGCGGACCTCTCGACAGCGAGCGTTTGCCCGTGACAGTATCGTGGAGCACGTCAGGTTTCCACCCCTAACACGCATATTGATGCTTCGGAAGGTGAGGTGATAGCGTAGCGTCTCGTCTCGGGAGAACGGGGTTTCCAGCGTTGCAGCCAAGCCTTCGAGGCCATGTAGGCCATCAGATGACTCCAGTGTCCATGGCAGCCATCGATAACCTCAAATCCCCACTCCATGCGTGGGGCAAGGGAACCGGCCTCCCCATGCATTGAGCCCATGCCGAACAAAGCCGCCGGAACAGACGAAGTGAAGTATCATCCACGTCCATAATACAATCAATCCATCAGCGCAGCCCTCAACATCTCGCCGCTTGTTTGTCGCTGAGCTGCGCCTTCGGCGGTTGCTCCAGTACCAGCGTGCTGAAACTCGACGTCGCACTGTCAGAGTCAGGACCAACAGTCGGGCTATCATCGCAGCCGAAATTCGGACTTAGCCACCCGTGCTCGACTTTCTTAGGCTTGGGCTTCGACCTCGACCTTGCCTTCGACCGCGCGCGAGGCTTTGTCTTCGTTTTCGTCTCCTGCTTTCTCTGGCCCATGCACATGCCAAGCCAAGAGAGGAGGCTAGGCCCTGACGAGGAGCGTTGTGTCGCGTTGTCGGCATCGCGACGTTTTGTGCTGGTGGTTACTGGTCTAGATGATGGTTTCATGGTTGTGGTCAGAGCTGATGCTGTGGCTCCTGCGTGATATGATGGAGGAGATCTGATTTGCAAGGCGCGTCCGGGGAGATGTGTGCAAGATGTAGGCAAGGCAATCGTGGAATGTACCCCTAATGTGCGCAGATTGTACTAGCCGAAAAGGGTATAGTTCGTACCAGAGGAAAGGGAACCCTTGTACAAGATGTGTGGCTTGCATGAGCACGTTCTTGTTTCTGCCTGCCAGTAGTGAGCAGTGTCAGAAACTACGGTACCTCTTTACGGTTGTCAGTAATCGGCAACGCCAAAGTGCATGCATCTCCGAAGCCGTTCTATGATTGTTTGAAAGTTAGAAAAGCCATCAAGCAAAACAAAGTGCTTCTACCACTCAAAACTGATCCACAGTATCCGGTGTTGCAGGTGCAGGGACCTCGGTGGCTGCCGGCAGTGCATCCGTCAATGTTCGCTCGATCAAGCATACACAACTTTCCATGCCCCTGTAGCAGGGAGGTAGACTCCGCGACTCCTTTTTCGCAACTCGTTTTCAGACAGATTCAGACAAGCTCGAAGCGGAATAATGGTAGAATAATTACGTGTATTTTCATCACTTCGTGGCCCGCCTGTTGTTTGAGGCTCAGTAACTCCTGCGCACTGCTGGATCTCGTGGCCATGGTCTAGTTTCTTAGACTGTCTTTCTGGCTTTGGCTGCTTGCGCTCATCGGCACACTTGTGGGTAGAATGCCGCCCTTCGGCCCTGATCTCTTCTCTTGAGCCTTCGCAGCCGCGTACACGAGACCACTGACGAAACCCACAAAGATGGCAGAGACTGAGGGTATTGTGACAGGAGCGTTGAAGAAGACGAGGCCAGAGACTGCGATTGGCAACTTGTTGAGTGCGCCGACCATGGAATAAGTCGTGCTCGAAGTGGCTCGAACACACCAAGCGGAGGTATAGGAGATGAATATGGACGCTGCGCCAGTGAAAATCATGGCTGCGAAGATGCTGTTTCGGGACTCGGGTGGGAAGGCTTTTGCAAGATTGGCTGCAGACCAGTCTTCGGCGATGAGGGATGCAACAAGGAGGACAGGGATGGTGAGGACGTTGTTGTAGAACATGGCTAAAACACATTAGCACTCATCAAAGGCCTCGCTGCATAGTGACTTACTATCGAAGTCCTTGAAGTTGGTGAGCTTTATGCGCTTTCGCATGTAGAGCACATATGAGGCGGTCGACAAGCAGTTGAGCATCATCCACACATAGCCAGCATTGAGGGTAGATATTTGAGCAGCAGCGGCACCCGTGGCACTACCATGGCTCTCCAGCGCATGCCTGATATCGGCCCAGGCTGCGATCAAGGAGCTCAGCACCATCAGGCCGAAGGAGAAGAGCGCCATAGACGAGACTGAACCGCCAAACCATAGCACCTCGCCGTATGCGATCAGAATGATTGTCAAGTTCTTGAAGATAGTGTAGACTGGGATGGAGAGGTATCGAAGAGCCCAGGTACTGGTGTAAATCATGGCGATGAGGAGAAGTGAAATGGGGAACCCTGTGCTTGTCAGTTTCGTCTTCCTCTTGACTACCCAGACTGTGTTACATACACTTCTTTGCTTCATCCACTTTAAAGTCTCGATATGTAATCAGGCCGGCTGTTTTGCATGCTGAAATCGCAACGACGCAGACGATTGCCTGGGTGGATGTCAGCGTCGCAGTCACGATGAGAAGCTGGTCCCGCTTACCTGTACTGCCAACAGAAAGAAATTCAGGTTGAAGTCTGGGAAGGACAAAATGTATTTGTTTGCGACGGTCATCATGATGGACGAGGCGCAGTACGATATCACTGGCGGCAACGGGCTCTCCTTCCTGCTCACTGGCGGTCGTGGTGATGCTGGCTTTGCGAAGGATTGTCCTTGCTTCTCTCCCAGCTCCATGTCGTTCCCCTCGAGGAACCTCTTCTTCTCCTCTTCTCTGTCCATGGTGAAAGCTGACGTTGACTAGCAACCCGAATGCGAAGGAATGTACTGGGAAGTGTCGCGACTGAGAGTGTTGGGTCCGATTAGATGCTGATGCCGGAGGATGGAGGAGACAGTCGAAAAAAGTCAGTCGAAGTAAGATTCAACAACCTTCGATTCGAGAAAGTCAGCAGCATGAAACGAACAAAAGGTGGCTTGGAAAGGGGTCCGCTGGGGTTCGCCAGTGTTCCAACTTTAACATTTCCCTGAACGAGGCCGCGCCACGCGCAGGTGCAGGGATAAAGTCCACCATGCATGTGACTTCGCCATACTTGCCTTGCCTTGCTGTCCCACATCTTTGCAGCAAGCCAATGAGTACACAAATGTTTGACTCATGCCGCGGCGTTGCGACTGGTGGTACGCGGGATCTGCTGCAAAGTGAACCTAGGCAGATCGTCAAAAGTACTAGCACATGGGATTGTTGACTCTCTTGAAGGGCAACAATACGCTCCGCGACTCAGTGACGACCAGATGTCGGTACATCGCGCCAATTCTAGCTGCGCTAGTCCTCCATGATCGGAGTCGTCAAATTGGTGGAGAGCGACCAGAGGAACAAGGATTATATCTCCAGTCTCGAAGCTACAGTTGACGGAAAGGTAGCTATAGCTAATACCAGAGGCCTATGAACCAGATATCCTGCAAACGCGTGCTAGATTCTCTCCAAAACTCCTTTCCATCTATCACTCGACGGCTATCTGGTCGAGCCGTGGCTTGCTGTACGCGAGGGAGGGTATGAGATCTTTCCCATCCCATGGCTTGAGGCGAGAGCTTCGAGATTTGGGACGCAGACGGAAGGTTCACTGGGCGTATTGGACATCCGAGAGTTAGAAGAAGCAGATCTAGCATATTGAGAGTGAAAGCTAATGAGCTGGGAAAGGTGACAGTGACTTATGATCAGAAGGTAAGGTAGCAGATGTGGTACCCACTACGCTCAATACTGCATGGTAGACATGCTCGGAGGAGTCGCCTTGGACAAAGTTTTTCTTCGTACGTCCGCCATCGTGGGTCGACAGGTTCTAAAACACAGGCGTCCGGTTGTGTTAAGATTGTTCGACGAGCCAGAGGCACTGCGTGGGGAAATATCTGAAGAATTCAAGGCGATGCTAGCAATATAATTGGTCAAACCCGAGTCAACACTATCGAGTGAAGCCATGTGTGACATTGCTCACCTCACTTGCCTCTCAGAGCAACATTCTTTCTGAGCGCCAGACTAACATCTGCGATTGCCCTAGCTGACTTTCGTCGATTGCTCGTAACAATCGCGATGAGCCATCGCAGTCCAGATAGTGTTCCTCATGAAGTAACCGCGACAGCCTCTGCTCGAGGATGCAACAGTCCGAGATGTTGGTAAGGGTTAGTTACAGCAACATTCTCAAGTGCGATCGCAGCTGACTCTGCGTGTCAGACCATGGCCTTCCAGCTGCCGAGATCAGACAATGACAGCCCTAACTATATCCTTGGTTTGCCTGCAGAACTTCGGCTGAAGATACTGCGCTATCTACTCAAGCGGAAAGAGCCGATCTACAGCCGCATGGAGTTTGATGAACGTTGTCGACGGCGTGAGGAGCCATACTGCACAGAGAAGCTCATGCCTCAGCGTTACAGAAGCCAAGGTGCCCTTTCGTCACAGCTCTTGAGCACTTGTCAACAACTCTGTCTCGAAGGACGAGATGTTCTATATAGGGAGAACACACTCTGCGTCTACTACGGTTCGGGACCAAGGAACTACCGGTCAAGAACGGAATGCTGCTGTATCCTCGAGTCGTCAGCCACTGTACCATTAGACTTGACTCGACTGAAGGACGTTATGTCGGGTCTGTTGGACTGTACAGACACACCTAAGGGGGACGGTCGCACTACATGGCTCCGCGATGCTCAGCCATTGGCTCAAGCATATCCAGCAATCGGCGCCTTTCAGAAAATACACTTAACACTGGACCCCTTCATGGCGAATGGTGCATGGGTCGCGAGCCGCATTCTTCGAGAGTTGTTATCTGGCAAAGACGTTACCATCGTAGCGACAGATCGTGTACCCCAAAATACCCTGGTTGCATTGAAGATCCTTCGATGCCGCAGCGTCAATGTGATCCTCCAAAAACCTGCTTCAGAGGGAGTTGAGCGCATGGATATAGAACGAGTCATCACGAGTGCAGAACCAGTCGAAGACACGTTGCGCGCTTGGCGTATGCTGAAGACTAATGTTCTTGATAAGCTACCGCATAGACAAGGCGTATTGGAGTGGTCCAAACTTCTGTCGGAACTTAGCCACGCTGCATTCCATTACGATGGCGAGAGATACGAAAAGCTCGAAGACAAGGTGTTGCATCAGGCTAGTCTGTGGAACGAGGAGGACGCCCAACAGCAGATCACGATGATCCACAAGGCTATGGAGGAGAGACGAGAGGCAATCAAGAAACACAGGAGCAGCACCACAATCATAACGTATATGACAAGCGACGCGGTGGCTGGCTAGTACGGATCAATACTACCAGGATGAAGATTGTATAGGCATGCTGCCAGGCTCGAGGATTTCGGCGGCGGCAGGAAAATGAGAGAACGAAGCAAGCAGCCTGCAGTTGACGGAGCCGAGTGAGGATGGTCCACAATTCCAGCACATACTAGTACACCCCTTCACCACGCAGTCACCACGCAGTCGCTGCCTTGCACTTTAGACGAGTGAGAGCCAAGTGAGAACGCCAAGACCATATCTAAAACATTTGCTGACCTCGCCACCTATCATGTGCTCAGACCCGTATCTACCTACATCGCTTAATTCTATGCCACTCAGCTCATCTACCGAGAGAGTCCAAATGCTTGGAATGTAGACGATGGCCGGCGCAACCTTGACGACGACGTTCCGCTTCCCGCGAAACCCGCAGAACATCTCACCACTTCTCAGACTCCCAGCCGAGCTTCGAATCAAGGTCCTGCGCAATCTCTTGAAGAAGTCTCAGCCTATACCGGCTCAAAAGCCACGCTCGAGCAGCGCGCCAGATAATGATGACGCGACGAACGGGCCGCGCGACTTCAGTCTCTCATCCCAGCTCCTGAGAGCAAGTCAGCAGCTCTACGAAGAAGGGCGACAGGTGTTGTACAAAGAGAATGTTCTGTCTATTGAGTATGGGCCAGGGGATTACTTATCTTGCGACGAATGTCAAGTGCTTGGTTTCACTCTGAATATCCCATCTTACCCCTATCGCCTGCCAAGTACGAAATTCTCCTTCTTCGACTTTGCCAAGAGACGGCCATATTCAGTACTAAAGATGTACCCAACATTAGAAAGCTTTCAAAACATCAATCTCACGGTGCGTTCCTCAAACAAAGATTTTGTATTGGTGATATGCCGAGTCATGCGCGACTTCCTCCTTGGGAAAGATGACAATTTGATACACACTGTCGTCCCCTGGGTTAGTAAGACATGCATGTACGATAGAAGCTACTTGAGCGGCTGTCGGTTCCTGCGTTGCCGTTCGTTGCACATTGAACGGCCTGCAGCAAAGTGGGGCAAGACCGAGGATCAGCTTGATGAGATCGAGCGACTCGTGGCGGGACGGACCAGGGTAGTAGACACGATTCCGAAGTGGCTAGAGCTCGAAAAGGATATTCTCATTGATTTTCCCCCAGTCAGAGGCCATATATTTGCTGGCGACCAACACGTGGCCGACTCGATGGAAAAGGCGCGTGAGGCGGCCGAGCGCTACGACGCGATCGAGTTCGAGGAGCATAAGCACAACGTCTTGGAGATGGCGAAACATTGGATGGAAGAATGATAGCAATGGATGGCGGCCTATACCAAGAGGAAGAGTGTGAGAACAAAGATTGCAAGATCGATGAATACTGGCCAGTAACTTTGTTGCACCGAGGCTGCTGCCGAGGAGGTCGGGGCATGAGCACGCAATAGAGCGCGATGCAGACTTGTTAACCAGCATATCTATCCAGGACACCAAACCATGCTGCCAACGACGTTGACGTCTTCAGCAGATCTTCGTCATCGTCCTAATCATCGACGTCAAATCGAGTGATGCTATGCGGCACAACAGACATTCCCCATCAATTGTGCTTCTTACTCCCATTCGAGAGTGCCATCGTACGCTAGATTCTACGAGTACTCCCATGTCCCATTCAGATGCCAAGTGCTAGGCTTAGTATAATCCCCGTAGGAGATCCCTCCTAAGGGCATCATGTTGGTGAATGCGAAGCGGAAGAACGTAGGACCATCAGCCGGAGTCCTCGTCCAATTGAAAATGAGTGGTGTTGAGACCTCCGGCTCGTGGTACCGCTCGACGTCGTCCACAAGGATGCTGATACCATCAAAACCTTTGGCCAATTGCCCGATTGTGAGACCGATGCTCGATCGAGTGATCAGATCAGGGCGCAAGACTTGTGGCACTGCACTGCCAAGCTGACCGTCCTCTCGCAGTGCTTCAGCGGTCTGAAGGATGCTTGCATAGCCCCATCGAGCGATCCCGTTGATAAAGAGCCCCAGAAGGAGTCCTTGGTAGAGCAGGCTAGGCCGCGTCTGAAGAGAAGTGCCAGGTAAAAGAAGCAAAGCAATGATATAGTGGTGGAGACGAAGTTGTAGGTTGGGAAATGCCGCCAGGCACCCAAGGACCAGCCCTACAACCAGATATGCGCCAATATATCGCAGCAGTCGTCCCTCTGTTCTAAACGCTAGAGCCTGGCCAGCCGCTGCTGCAATGATGATAGCAAGAATGATGATTAAAGCAGTGATAGCGCCAGGTTGTTGTCGTAAGTCACGAGCAGTCAATCGTGAAATAGGGATTCTGTCGAAGGTGTAGTTGTTAAGAGCGCCGATCCAGCAGCCACCCAGCCAAAGCAGAGTTTTCTCCACGTGGGCTTGCAAACCACGTAGTGTGTAGCGGATGCAGTACTGATACAAAACAAATACCACGAACGTGGTTGGTAAGAAGCGTTCCAACGCCAACGACATCCCGCTCGAGTAATCTGGATAGAATGGCCGATCGCTAGCAAGAGCAACTTGAAAGAAGACGATGAGGAAAGTTGAGGTGACAAAGAAGCGTGAGGATACAGCGAGGAATGAAACCGCGAACGATGCGGCAAGTGAGAGGGCGAAGAGTCTCCATTGCGGGTCATTGCATCTGGCGTCCGTCGCAGTCAGACTGTATGAGAGTGGAAAACTGGGTAGGAATTCGATGCTTGATATACCATTCCGAATCGAAGCAGCAAAATCTTGATGTTCACCATTCCGTTTCAGAACGCCACAGCCGCCGTTATCATTGCTAATGATACCAGCATGAATGGCTGCTTGACAGATGAACGAGTCTCCTCTGTAAATATGTGCCTCTCCCTCACCGGAGGATCCGTCACTGGAGGATAATCCGCCTATGACCATGTTGTCGTAAATGATTTCTTGGTTTCCAACAATATGCGGCTCAAGGACGTGCACCGAAGCACAGTAGGATGGGCATAGGAATGTGAATTTGCTGTCGACAAAGGGTGCGCAGTTTCTCCCGTCAAGTCCGCAAACGGTGGTGTTGTGCCAAAGCCGAGTATTACAGGCCAATCGCAAAGGGGGTTGACCATCTGATAAAAGAGAGCCATTCCCGTCAGAGTTCGTAAGCACCAAGGTAAATGATATCAACCAGACAAGCATCACAATGATGCTGGGGAGGTCCAACGAGCTTTCAGGTAACCACATCAATAAAACGACTTGCAGCCAAGCTTGTAGTCTTGGGAAGATGGGCTGGATTGATAGCCTGCGTGGAGAAGATGGTCCGTTCAGCCATGACAGTATGCTTGATTTTTCTATCGCAGCCTCTATCCACTCGTTCCTTTCGTTTGATGACCTCCTGGACCGGTTCGGTGCCTGTCTGGACATTTCTAATAACGGAATATCATTGCTGTATGTGGAAGATATTATCGGCGACAAAGTGGCAGACGATGAGGTTGCGCTATCATAGGTCGATTCATCATCGAAGGGGCCACTCGCCGGACTTAAGGATTGATTGTAGTCGGCACGCAAGGAGGTCCTTTCAGCCATTCTGGCTCATTGCGTCTGTTCGCAAAGAGGGCAGAGCAGCCGAGCAGGACGCGTAATGTCCGAGATCACTCAATGAGTGTCGACGTGAACAAGATAAGTGTAACGGTTTCGCAATGCTGTTTCTGGTAGATCCATGGACGGCGAAGGATGAGTACCTGATGCTGCAGTCCCCTGCCGGCCTTCAGCAGTTTCACTGTTTCAGCTTCCACCTGGAGTTTGAGTGAAACCCCGTATCAGCGGATTCCGCCACAAAGCAAGCCGAACAGCTACAGTTTGTAACGAAAAGCATGAGTTCAATGTTCTCGTTCTGGAATGTGAAACAGGCCAGATCGATACCACTTTTGGAGTCGAATTCAGTAAGATGGAAAAAGAGTGGATGGCGTCGAAGAGATATTAGAAAGGCCCATCGGAATAGACGAAGGGCTGTTCTGGAGGGATTGATGTCAACCGTTAATGAACGCGTACGGAAAGTGGCACGAAGCGCGGTACGACTATGAGTGTGTATTTAGCCGAAAATGCTTGACTCTTCGTCCCTGGCCTCCAAGGATGAACAATCGCGCCTAGAACGAGAGCATTGCCGGGAACTGGTTTCAAACGTTATTGTTCAAATGAGTGTGTCTCCGGTTGCGGATCTGCATGTACTACATGTAATGCATGTAACACAGCGAGCCAGCCATGCTTATCTCCATCAATGTGCTGAGAGCTGAAATTGTTGGAACGAATGACTGACTCTGACTTCGCCTTTCTTCTTTTTCTTCTTCTTCCACCACCTCCCCCGCTCTTCTTCCTCGTATCAAGCACGAGACGTCTACATGGTTATTGCTCCAGGATTGCGCCGCTCAGCCATCCCATCTCTCTCTCTCACGACCGACGTACGCGTGTGCTTCTTCTCACTGTCCATAACTGTGTCCAATTTCTGTCTGCACACGTCTGAAATGCTCACCCTGCTTCTCTGCATCACCAGACGTGCTCCCATGGTGTCAGGCTACAGCCACATTCCGGAGGCTGGTGTGTCCTATAGATTGGAGTTAGTGCTGGTTGCTAACTTTCTTGATGTAGTAGGTGAGGAGATAGTGATTCAATCAGAAGGAAGGCAACGGAAATATCCACATGTGTTTGCGCATTCGGAACAGGTCTGTGATATTTACATCCGAAATATTTCATCATTGAAGTACAGGGCAGAAAGGGTTGGAGACAATCGTGCTTGAGGGCCTGCAGTAGGGGATGTTTTGACTTACCATGGCGTAGTTCTAGCTCTTGCTTGGCCGCGGCGTTCCTTGCTCGATAGTTGATCGAAAGACAGCCGCCGGGGTTGCGGAGGCCGAAGTTCAGCTTGTATGTTATCGTTTTGTCTCTAGTGCTGCTCGAGGTTTGATTATCGACGGGAGTGACTGCCTCGAACTTCTCTCTCGGAGTCAAAGGCTTTGAAACCATGGCCGCGGCCACGTCTGCTGGAGCTGGAGCCTTCGGAGGGCGTGCTTCGCGACCCCCAACTGGAGTTGCTAGCGTTGGCGCCTCATTTGAATGAGGTCTTTCAGCATCCTGAAGATGCTCATCGCAAGGGTCAGCCTTGACCGTGTCTTTTCTGTTGTTGACTAGGCTTCTGCCCTCGCTTTTGTTGACGAGGTCATTGTATTGTCAATCATCGTAGAACTCATCTTCGTCACTGAAATCATCGGCCAACTGCTCAAAGTTGAGCTTGTATCGAAGGACAGCGCCAATGCCACCAAAACCCTTGACGAACTGGTTGCCTTCGCTAGATCGGTCGGAGACAAATTCGAGTGCTGCACCGAATTCCTTGTACTTTTCGGCCAACCACTCGAGGAACGAGTCTTTGGAGACGACTTCCATTTCTTGACCAGTCTCCTTGTCCATGAAATTTGATCGGTCAGGGTTTGACTCCTGCTCCTTTGTGGTATTCAGGATTGTCTCTGCGCCTGTCGAGTCTTTCAGGATCCATCTTGTGACTTCGAGGTTCTCGTAGACGATCAAGGTCTCGGCAGCACCCGCCTCCAGAGCTTTCAAGGTATCTTCAACACCGTAACAGACCTTTCCACTATCTTGGCTGATTTCTTCGAAATACTTGTTGATGAGCTTCTTCTCTTGAATGAATTTGACGTTGCTGAGAGTCTCCGATGACAGTTCAATGGCTTGGTTGAAGCCGTTCTCACCGCCATATGAAACATCCACAACCTTGATGACCTTCGATTGTAGACGATTGTCAAACATGTCAGACTGGTTCAGATCGTTCTTGAAATCAGCCGAACCTGCCAAGATCAAACCTGCAACGTTGACCTTGTCATTGGTGATAAAGTTTTGAACAGCTAGTTCGGCGACCTTCCTAACATAGTTGTGGCGCTTCTCTTCTCTTAAGCGAGCGAAACGAAGGGCTGATTGTCCACCACGACCATGTTTCTTGGGGAGATCGACCGAGAATTTGTGAACGACATCTCTCGTATTCCCGCTGAGTGTTCCGAACAGAGCACCGTTTCCGTCCATGATGATAAAGCCAAATTTCTGGTCGGACTCGAGCAGCTCTGAGAGGGCTTCGGTATGAAATTTGTTGTCGCATAGGTATAGCGAAGTGTTGATAGGCTTGAAGGGCTCAAAATCAATGTTGATCTTCCTCTCCTTACCCTCTGAAGTGATGATTTCACCACAGTAGACGACTAGACCGTTCGGAGGGACTTTGTTGTACAGCTTCAACCTCTGCTGTGTTGAGGTAATGGCTGATAATACCGATAGCCGGTTGACTCGAGATTTGATATTCGATGCTGTGCCGAACTCTTCAGCCAACATTTTTGATTGCCTGGCAATCTGAAAAGTCCATGAGTTTTGGGTCTTCTGCTTAGCGGCCTACAGACTCACCTGGTCCTTTGGAGGGATGATCAGCGAGATCATGGACGTTCCATTTCCTCTTGCCGACTCAAGCCTCTTGATGAGTTTCTTGACCTTCCACATCTCAATGTTTTTTTCTGCTTCTCCTGCTTGAGGGTCACTCATGTTTGCAGCGGGGCCGCAGGCGTGCGGCGCCTAGTTCTCGAGATGTGAAGTTGGCAACCTTGAGCGTCCAGGCGTGAAGTAGACAGTATGGCACAAGATGACTAATGAAGAAAGCAGAACGAAGAACGTGAGAAGAAAGTAATGAACAGGCGGTGATGCAAGAGTGCGGGTATGAGTGGTAAGTAGTGGTGGGCTGCGTTGTCTGTGTTTGTCTAGTGCCTCCAAAGGCGACTCTGGTATGCGTTGTGGCTCACCAAAGAATTTTGCGACGACAGGTACGGTCTACCGTAGTGCTTGGCGTAGGTCGTCTGAAGCCTGAGGCAGCAATAATGTCCCAAGCCCCCTCGAGCCATGGGGATTACTAAGCAGCAGCTGTGAGCTTGATGGCCTTCCAACTCTGCCGTACAAGTAGCCTTCCGTCCGGCTAATCTTCGGCTATTCACGCTCCATGCACGGGACGCACCACGAAAAGTACCGTATCGAAAAATTCAAAGCTTTATCAAGGACGATGGAGTCAGGTGGCGTCTATCCGTCCCCACAACAGTCGAAGATCGTTTGTATATCTGTTTACATAACCAAGGAGATCAACGACACAGCCAGATGCTCCGAATTCTCGTGGTTGTCGCTGCGGTTGAAGCAAGCAGCAGGTCTGCTCACAACGAAGTGCAGCCTCCTGTCGAAGGCTCGCAGCAAGCGGAGGTCTGATCTTAATGACGACAGCTCGGTCTGGAAAGGTGGTTCGTGTAATGCCATCTTGAGCGAGCTTATCAGTTGACCAGCATCCGAACCTGGCTTATGTTCGGTTTGGTACCTTTTTCCTGCAATCATCTCGTATTTGTTCCAAAATTTTCGTCACGATACCTTTCTTAGCTTCTCCAATTCTACCCTTGAGTGCTCATCAATTATGAACAGGTAACAAAGCTCACTCACCACTGGACCAGTTTCGCAGCACACGCTCCTTGTACCATCATGCCGCAGCGTAACAAGCAGGCGCCGACGACATGGGCTGCCTTCGATCGAGGTCGAGCCTCGTCTTTCGGCTCCCTGGATTCCATCACCGAAGACGAGCAACAGAGACAAGGAGACCCATCACTCTCGCAGAGTCTGGCATCGAGAGTGCCGCAGAGCGACAGGCACAACCAGGATGAGCACGCAGTGCGGAGGAGGAGATCTTCGATTGCTATGCGGTTCAACTCTATACGGCAGATGGGTGGTGTCAACAGTATCGACAACTTTGTTCATTCCTTCCAGAGAGCTGCTGCATTCCACGAGATCACACCTGTCAGAAGAGCTTCGATCAGTCTGTCGAATGCAGAAGATGAAGAGGTGGGACAGCGAGAAGGACAGCCTCGAAGGCCGCAGCTGAAGTCTATGCTCACCGAGCAGATGGAGGGAGCTGAGGCACAATCGCAGTCGCAGTCGCAGTCACGGTCACCTTCAGACCCAGTGAGACCGAGCGTTGACGGGAACACCTCACAACGACAACCCAGCGAAACTACGACGTTGTTGCCAGCAGTATCAAATCAGCCGGCCTTCTCTATCAGATCACGACTAGGCTCGGAGCAACCGCTGGGCGTTAGTTACGGCAGCATCTCCTCACGCATCTCACGATCCGCACGAAGGCGAGCATCCATCCTCATCCAGCAGCAAGTTGAAGCAAGTCAAAGAGCAAAAGACCTGCCCGACGAAGACAAGGATGTCCCTACAGAGAGACCGGTCGAAGTTGAGACACGACCCGATGGCGAAGTCATTGAACGGACAGTCGGAGAATCGACGGTGCCTATGACTGTCTTCAACTCTACCAACGTTATGATTGGCGTGGGAATTCTAGCTCTGCCACTCGCGGTCCGCTATTCTGGCTGGGTTATCGGACTAGCCATGCTTACTGGCGTCGCAGTAGCCACAGAGTACACCGCTAAGCTCCTCGCAAAGTGTCTGGACACTAATACCGCAAGCACAACATATGGGGACGTCGCCTTCCTCGCCCTCGGTACGTGGGGTCGTAGCCTTGTCGAGGCTATCTTCCTCCTTGAGCTGACAGCCGCCAACGTCGCTCTTATCATCCTCTTCGGTGATAGCATGAACACCCTTATCCCGTCGGTTCCTGTGCTCACATGGAAAGCCATACTAGCGCTTGGCTTACTTCCTCTCAATTTCGTCCCTTTCAAATACCTCTCAGTGACCAGTATTCTCGGCATCTGCTGCGTCGTGGGCATAATCATTCTAGTATTCACAGACGGGCTCATCAAACCCCATACTCCAGGGTCGCTCCGTGAAGTTGCTAAGACCTACGCTTTTCCCAGGAACCTGCGCACCATTCCCCTGGGTCTCGGTCTGTTTCTAGCTCCTTGGGGTGGCCACAGCGTGTTTCCAGCCATTTACAAAGACATGCGTCATCCACAGAAATACCCGCATGCAGTCAGAACAACATACATCTCAGTCTACGGCCTCAACCTCGCTATGATTGTAATTGGGTATCTGATGTTTGGCCAGCTCGTGCTCGATGAAATCACTGCGAACATTCTTGGCTCAAAGTCATATCCTAGAGCCATCTCAATCATCATGTTGGTACTCATTGGAATCATCCCCATCACAAAGATTCCGCTTAGCAACCGGCCGATGATGGACACGATCAATAAGAAATTCATGATCGACCTGCGACAAATGGATGCCAGAGCTCGAGCATATTCCGAAAGATCCCTCTCACATCGCCTGGCACGCGGGAGTATTGCTGTCTTCATTAACATTTTCGAACTCGGCGTGTCAATCGGGCTTCCGGACTTCGATAGCATTATGGCGTTGATGGGAAGTGCATTCTGTTTTAGCATTTGCATTTTGCTACCTTGTGCGTTCTACCTGAAGATCTTCCATGGGAGTGATACAATCAAGTTGCCGGAGCAGATTTTGTGCTGGATTCTCATCGTTGTGAGCATAATACTTGGGACGACTGGGACCGTGTTCGCTTGTCTACCTAAGGAGAAACTCGGCGTCAGCAGTCTGTAGGCGACTGTCGGATATTTCTAGAGTTCCATGTTGAGCTAAGAATGACCACTGGAGAGGTCAGAAGAAACCTAGAAGATGTATGCACATACATCAACCAGATGCATGGTGACATAGTATATAAGGTCTGGGTTCCAACTAGGTCTATACCTCCCCATCTGAGTTGACGACTGTCATTTTCGATATCGACCGCTAGTACCCTATAAAGGCAGCCCGTCGCAGGAAGATACACATCATGATCACTTTCAAGCCAGCAAAACCTCTCTTGTTGGTGGTTCCATCTCGTACTCGATCTCCATCTTTGGCCCTTTCTTTCGCGGTTTGGTCTGTGGTGCAGGTCGTTTCCGCTTCGCACCAGCAGCAGCTGCTGCAGCCTTCTTTGCTCCCTCTTCGGAGTCATCTCCCTCCTCGTCATCCTCACTGTCATCTTCACTCCCCTCGTCCTCCTGAGAAACGTCGGTAGCCTCATCAGGACTCTCGCCACCTAGCCAGTCGTCAAAGTCCTCCATCTCTTCAGCCTCGCTTTCCTCTAGGTCACTAACATATTCGACCTCGACTTCTCGCTCTCCTTCTTCCTCCTCTTCATCTTCGAGTTCGACATCCTCACCCTTTTCTTCTCTTTCTAATCCTCTGAGCACCTTCTTCCATATGCCTTCTTCCACATTTATCGGCCGGTCTCCATACACACCACTCCTCAGCCGCTCAAGCAGCTCAATCTCAATCTTTCTCTCCACCTTCGCCGCACTTTCCGCTTTTCGTTCTCTCGTCTCCTCTCTCCTTCGCACCTTACTCGCAAGCCTGGGCACAAGCTTCTCTCCCAGCCTCTCCTCCTCCTTCGCAATCCTCCTTTCTCGAATTGCCACCTGAGTCAATCTGGTAAGTCTCTGCTTGCACTTATGCACGAAGAACTTCTCGTTCGGCCAGTAGAGCAGTTTCTCGTCGATCACCGCCAGCGCTTTCTCGTAGTTCGCAGGTAGTTGGACTCGCTCCCACCACTTCGAGGGCAGGTGGTTCCGCTCCGGCGTTTTGAGGTACAGACACATTGTGCCAGTGGCTGGGTCAGGCCGAACAGTGGCATAGCGTGAGTTGGCAAGGGGACAAGACTGTCGATTGCAGAGGCCAGTGAGGTTGTATTCGTTGCGGCAGAAGTTTTGAGAGCGGTTGTCAAGCTTGAGTTTGTAGGAGCAGTGTTGGTGGGCGAGGATTCCCCATGTTATTTCGTCCGAGTTGGACATCTTTGGCAAGGTCGAGTGTAGTCACAAATGAGGGAAGACTGACCACGAAAAGTGCAATCTGAGACTGGTGCGGTGGCCTTGTAGATTATGCTGCGAATTCCGGTCTGCGGATTGAGGCCTGAACTTTTTTTCGAAGAGGCAGGCGAAAGTGCTAATAGTTCTTATCGGATATGGTCACGTGCTGATAGTGGCTTGCGCCTGCCACTCGTTTGGCAGCGATGGTGACTTCTGTTCCGGACTGCCTTGTTATTGCTATTTTGATACCATATTGTGCCTCTATAACTGCCACGTTCAAACTACAACATCGCGCCTCCTCGTTATCCAGCTTTACGTCGGTCTCTACACTGGCCGCTTCTGACGCCCGTCCTTCCCACATTTGGCTGATTGACACTCGAGGACCGCAGCAATCTCGATTTCGATCACCCGGTGGACGATTCTGACACTAACCTGAGATTCTCCTACCTCCCCCGTCGCGATGCCTCGCGCCGAAGCAGGCTCGACTAAGGCGATCGCCAACCAATTAAAGTCAAAAGGACTGCAGAGATTAAGATGGTACTGCCAGGCATGTGAAAAACAATGCCGCGACGAGAACGGCTTCAAATGCCATGTGGCCTCCGAATCGCACACCAAGAACATGATGGCCATCGGCGAAGACCCTCGCAAAGCAATCAATGAGTTCAGCAACCAGTTCAAGCGCGACTTCCTACAATTACTGCGCACTGGGCACGGAGAGAAGTGGATTAATGCCAATCGCTTCTATAATGAGTACATTGCGAACAAAGAGCACGTGCATATGAGCGCGACGAAATGGAATAGCTTGACCGAGTTTGTGAAGTACCTGGGGCGAGAAGGAATATGTAGGATCGAGGTTGATGAGAAGGGTGAGGAGAGAGGTGGTGCGAGTGGCCTGATGATCAGCTGGATTGATAACAGTCCGGAGGCTATGAGGCGGCAGGAAGCCCTAAGGAAGAAGGACAGGCAGGATCGGGGCGATGAAAGTAGAGAGCAGAGGTTGATTGAGGAGCAGATACGGAAGGCAAGGGAGCAGGCGAGAATATCCGAAAGGGAAGCAGGCGATGAGGAGGACCAGGAGGACGACAGCACATCCACACAGGGTATCAAGCGAGCGGATAGAGAAAAGATCAAGCTGAATTTTGGCGCCAAGCCTGTGGTTACCGAGACGGAGCTTGAGCAGGAGAAGCCGCCGAGTCCGCCATTGACAGACAAGAGCGCGTCTCCAGATAAGGAAAGTTCTGCCCACGAGAAAGAATCCGGTGTGGCTACGGAGATTCCAACATCACAATCTGAGCCCGCTGCTGCCCCAGAACCTAAGCAAGAACCTGCCAAGGTATCGATCAAGCCCATGTCGTTCGGCGCATCGAAACCGAAGAACGTCTTCGCTTCCGCTGGAAAGAAGACTGCTTTTGGGTCAGCGAAGAAGACAGCGCCAATACCGCAGCAAAAACCGATGAGTGAGGCTGAACGGATCATGAAGGAGGAGATCGAACGAAAACGTCAAAGGGAGCTTCACGGTGGGAATGCTACGAAGAGGCAAAGGGTGATGTAATCTCGTGGTTGCTATCCGATCTCCCAATTTCGACGCAATCGAGGCAGCCCTCGATCATGAACAGGTCATTTTAAACACCATGTCTGAGCCCAACAATCTTCCATGTTGTAATCCATGCGTATCCTCCCTACGTTCGAGCCAAGTTTCGTTACAACTTACAACCCGGTCAGCTTCGACTAGCGCCAACCTCAATAGCACGAGCTCCTAGTTCGGAGAACGACCCAGCTCCATCCCGCACTAACCCGGAATTATCTCTATCAGCCAACGCTCGTGTAAGGACATTGCCCACGACCATCACACCGCATCCACGACACCACCCACCAGACACGGCCCCCCAACTCATACTCACAGTGCGTCCACAGTTGCACTCTGACTCTCAAAGTGCGAACCAAGAATCATACCACCCATCCATGCTGAAGCCGCAGACCGGGAACTCGTGAGTCAGGGAATTCTAGAAGAGGTCGAGACGTGCACTTGAGCAGGCCGACCGTCGACGTGCGTCAAGAGGTTCTGTATGTGCTTTTGGTAGCTACTCAAGTCTTGTTGAGTCTGCTGGAGGAGGAGGCGTTGTCGAAGGCTCTGCAGCTTTTCTTCCCAGGCTGGGGGTGGGTTGTTGGGTGTGCTCATGCTGTTGCTGGCGGGGAGGGTCGACTGTAGAGACGAGATTGATACGAGGGTGGAAAGCGTTTGAGGAAGCAAAAGCGGGCAGTGGTGTTATGGCTCTAATGATGGCTCTTGGCTGGGATACGTACAGTTGTAGGGGCTCCTCCCGGACGACCAATCTGGCCGGCATTTTGGTGGTGTGCAGTGAAAAAACCGGCCACTTTGGTTGTCCGGGAGGAGAGGGGGTAAAGGGCTGGACCTCGCGGTTCATTGCCCAAAACGGGCATATGGCACGAATGGCCCGTGACTGCCAATCAAGAATGACAGCCATTGCATTTTACCTCGATTGATCGCTTCTGTACGTCTTCTGCCATGTGCGGGCATACAAGGCTTGGTGAATACCTTTGTGTAAATTCTGCAGAGCCTGTACGGATAGAGGCTAGCATTGATTTTGTGCATTCTACCTAGGTCTAAAATCGATCCAGGGTAGTATGGGGAGGAGATACTCGTCAAACGTTTCTTATGTCCGAAGCGCCGCTTGGAAAAAGCTAGACATCGATGCTTTATGTACCTCTTCATGATTGTCGCATGTTGAACAGCAAAGTTGCAGAGCAGCATCTGATCGCTTCCGCTGTAGTGGGAGACTTTACGACTGCCCCGACAGGCGTCGAGCGTCGAATTCTGTGCTCTGTTTCGCGGTGACTGAGAATAGGCCCTTCCCTCAATGATCAGGTTTGCTACCAAGCAGTATGTCCTCCATCAACCCTCAAATCAGTTCCTGTGACAAAACTCGACGCGTCACTCAGAAAGTACTGAACAGCCCCTCTATACTCGTCCGCAAAGCTCAACCGCCCGAGCATATTCCCCTCACTCCATAGCTCATCCATGCCAGGCTCTGCAAGTGTTTCGGCCGTCTGCCGCGTACGAATATAACCCGGACTCACCGTATTAACTCTTATCAACGGCGTACCGACGCGACTGCCCCATTCACCCGCCAGGCTCCGCGCAAGTTGGACGATCGCAGCTTTCGAGGCATTGTACGCGGCTGTATCGACGCCTTTGTTGTAGACATGAGCTGACATAGATGCGAAGAGGACAATAGATCCAGCACTGTTGGTGCGCTGAAATTCACGTGCGCAGAGTTGGGCGATGCTAAAGGTCCCCGTCACGTTCACGTCGAGCAATTTCGTCAGGGTTGATGTTGCGAAGTCGAGTGCTGAACCGCCCGCTGAGAGGCCATGACACGTGACGAGCCCTCGCAGTGGAAAACGTGTTTGCGATATTGCGCCCACGAAAAGCCTCTGAAGGTTAGATGGATCCGTGATGTCGCACGCGTAGTACAGCACCTGATTCTGGTGTTGAGATGCTGCATCTTGGACGCGCTGCCACTCCCCTTCGGTATTGAGGGGTTGCTCTGCACGGTCAAGAAGGATGACGTCTCCGCCTGTCTCAAGGACCGACTTAGCAACTTCGAGGCCAACGGCTCCGCCGCCGCCTGCTATTAGGATGGTGCGGTTGTCGAGGCGGAATAAATCTGTAATTGAGGTGGAGGGGTGACCTAGCCGGGGGTGGGCGTTACGTGCATTGGGGTCCATGGCCTTGGTTGTACTGCTCTACAATGGTGTCCCTGCTTTACGATCGTGAATAGTAGAGAAGCTTCCATCTTTGCCATTGCTTACGAAAGACCTGAACGAAAAAAAATTGGAGCAGACCTAGATTTTGGAGCTGGGTACATTAATTGACGCGTTGAGGTAGTATCTGCGGAAGGCGCTCTGTAGTCGCTACGGTCGTGCGCTATTTCACTCCTGTACTTAGTCACCTACCGTAGCTGAAGTCTAGCAACCACTTACGGTTACGACTAGCACTGTACACCTCATCTGTGCTGCGTCAAGCTGTTCACAACGATGAACGACTTAAGCGGCTGCATCATGACAAGGGTACCTTGGCTTTACACAATGTGCCTGCCGCAGCTGATCACCGCTCTTGGACTGCCGGCAACTCCTTTGTCCTTCGGCGTGGTTACTGAGCCTTTGTCGCGACACCGCTTTGCCGTGCTCTGAGTCGCGTTGCATGCGATCCTGCACGCTCTTTGTTAACACCCTGCAACCTAAACCCACATGCGGAAGCCGTCGTGATGACCAATATCTGGCCGGGCAGACTGACTATGAGAATGGTCAGAAGGCCGATTCTTTTCAAACCCCCAGATACACGACCCTCGGAAGGACTTCGTTGCTGAACAAATGGCGGATGCAGGTGTTATTGCAGCGGGTATCACTATTCTCGTGCTCCTTGCGATGGCTATACTGGCTGTGTTATTGACAAAGCTCAGTCGAAGCCAGCAGACGAAGCGAGAAGACCACGCGGAAGAAGTGGCTCAACTTAGGACTCTCTCCAAACGGACTGCATCCAAGCCTCCACAACTGCCCAAGTTCAAGACCAAATCGTCACTTTCGATGTCGACCTCTCCAATTTCAGCTTCGCCCAGAACGCCGCGCACGCCTAAAAGCCCTGGCATACGCTTCACCATCACCACACCGAGCCATAGGAGCAGAACGAGCGGGAGTATTGATAGTCTGCCCAGTGTGGAGACTGTGCTCGAACGCTACGAGCAGGAGGCAGATGCGGCTGATCAACGTGAAGAGTCAGAGCGAGCGAAGATACTCGCCAATGATGATTTAGGGGAGCCGGGACCAAGCGTGCCTACTGAAGAACGGCAGGAGGCGAAAAGTGTATGGGATAGACCACATCTTGGATCTGTCAGAGAAGCTTCGGAGAGTCAGAAGGCGATGGTATCAAAGCTTTAAGACGATAGTTTAGCCTGCTCGGTGAGGCTCTTGTCCTCGTCACGTGATTAGGAGAAGCTATTCAGTTGACAATTGGTCACTGCGGGGGACGTCTGCCGTCGACCTACGGCAGAGGCAGGACGTTTTAATTACATGAAGGCTTCGTGCCATATTGGTTTCACCCTGGCGATGATAACATTGCACAACCTGAAAAACATTCTCAGCAGTTGCCGCTGGTCTTGCATTACATGACTTCCTACCCAGTTTCCTGGACTCTAGGACGAAACTTGCCCGCTCTTCCATGGCCGGTTAGGCAAGGACGTCGATTTCTAGGCCATCCACCGTCTTGTTGTCCAGCCCTAGTTCGGAGTGAACGTAGCATGAAGGCGTTGGGCCCGAGCATTCTAGTGCTCCTTTCCATGCCGTGGCGGTGGTAGTAATGACGATAAGCACCCTTTCCGTAAGACTAGCTTCGGTCTACATGACGGGTCTTCGCCTGATGCTTATAGCTAGTAGTCTCGGGAACTTCGCAACTTCGCAAGCAGCCCGAACCCGAGTGTCTCTTAGCACCAACCTCTTGCGAGGGTGCGAAATTTATAGATCACACCTCTGGTGAAACGTTGTCTCGGTCTAGATTGTGCCCAATGTACTGATGATGCTAGCTTCGAATTCCAATAGTATCGTCTCGGCCCAATTCTCGACGTGCGGCGGGATTTGCGAAGAGCAATAGAGTACTACTAGTATTGAGGGAAAGTCGGATCCGGTGCTGAAAGGGCGATTGAGGCATTTATGGTCCTCTTGGACGACCCTACAGTACTTCGTTCACGTCCTGCCATCGCCTGTATCGGTGACCTACGCCCACGGATCGTTCTGTAGATCGTGAATCCATCGTGAAATACACACTGTCCATTTTCACATTGGCTCGTGCCAGTTTGGACACATTGCAGGACTAGGCGGCACGCCATAACGGTCTAGCTGCGTAGTGTCGAAAAGATCACCACGTAATGAAGCTTTCAAGATCGAGGTAGGGATTCTCGTTATTCACCTGAGCTGATATACCATATTCTGTCTAAACAACGGCGTGCTATACCGTCGCCTAAAACTCGAGCATCAACTGGGTCATCGATGCACCCTAGGAGTCGCCCTTCACCCTGTTCAGCACTATGGAGGCTCGCAAACAACGAACGGCATATCTAGGTCCTGAGGCATCGTTCTCCCACCAAGCAGCTGTCGAAGCTCTGCCGCATACCGAAGCGGTGCCCCTGCCCTCATTCAAAGCCATTTTGAACGCGTTAGAAGAGTCGGGACCTGATGGCGGAACCCCTTATGACTATGCAATCCTCCCAGTAGAGAACAGCACAAATGGAAGCGTGGTGCAGGCGCTTGATTTACTGGCGCAATGTGGTCTTGATCCAGACACATCCTCATACCCTGACATTGAGGTTGTGGACGAGCACTACCTAGAAGTTCACCACTGCTTGTTCGTATCGAGAGCCTGGGCTACAGAAAAGTTGACAGAGGACGAAATATTGTCACTGCTAAGATACGGAAATGACGACGATTCGAAAAAGGCTGCGAATGGCCCCCAATCTGGAGAGACCCGTAATTATCGATCGGTCCAAGCAGCAAAGACGGGAAGGCTGGAACACACGTTGAAGGAGTTGCGCATCAAGACGTTATGCACTCATCCGCAAGTATGGGGACAGTGCAACAACATTCTGTCAGCGCTGCTGCCTCCAGGACACGTTGAAAGAGTCGACATGAGTTCTACGAGTGCGGCTGCAGCATATGTGGCTGGTACGAGCTCAGAATCTCATGCAGGCATTGCAGCGATATCATCCTCATTAGCAGGCGTCAAACACAGTAAAGAGCTGATATGCATCGCAAGCAATATCGAGGACGAGCCCGGAGCGAACACTACTCGCTTTCTCGTTCTTCGCAATCGTAGCAGGAATGAGAACACACCCCTGCTTTCGGCCGAAGCAGCGCGAGAAAACGCACGCGTCAAGTCTTTGTGGACATTCACAATTGCTCATCATATACCAGGATCTTTGGCAACAACGCTTGCAGTGTTTGCTAAGCACGACTTCAACCTTAGTGCCATTCAGAGTCGACCTCGGCCGAGAAGCAGAAGTGCGGATCCACAGACTGTGAGCCCAACGAGCCATAGAAACCAAGACAGAAACTGGCAATACGTGTTTTTCGTTGAATGTCTGCACAGCACGATGCTTGAGGACCTGGGTAGTGTTAAGGCGGAACCACTCAACCTTCTCCAGGACTTGAAGAGTGTCACCGAACAGGTCAGTCTGCTGGGATCGTGGATAGACCGACTGTCTTGATGGGAAACTTGTGAATGAAATGTCAAAGACAATCCAGCAGACCCAACCCTATCACAGCCCAGGACGATGCACCCGTAGCGAAAGTCATTCCATATTTCCACCCTCTCAACCTCCAAATCCAGATCACATCGGTCGCGCAAAGCACCATTCCGCTTAGTATGAGTGTTCCCATCGCTTTAGAGTCCTCGTTGTAGTAGAAGGTCAGCAGCGCCAGGCCAATGCTGAGATCTCGCGCGCCGAGGAGGATCATGGAAGTTGAGGTTGCGTCAGCATGTGCTTTGATCCCGGCTGTGGTAGAGCTCAATGGTCCTTTCTCCGCAGCCGTAGGCTTGAAAGTTGAAGGCTTCGGGTGAAGATTGAACACTTCTGATACGAAAGTTGGATTCATAATCGCGCAGGTGCCTAGGAACGTGTAACCTGCACCCACGCTCAATCCTAGTTGTCTCCATGTAGAATAGTGAAGGAGCATCGTTGGTGGAGTGGCCCTTCTGGAGTGAGCCACAATGGTTGTATAGCACGTAGAACGGGTTGATGAGGTAACCTCAAATATGTACATCGATCAGTCGGAACATGAATAGCCTCCTTAGATGTATCGGCCGATACTGCTTAAGTAGTACTGTACGTGATTGTGCCATCAGCATGGCTAGTAAATACGAATACGAGAGAATCCGAAAGCGACTATTCCCTAACTGGTGCTACCTAGCGCTCGATATCGGTCGTGGGTACGCGGAGCAACAGCACGCGCGGGTGGCTTCTCTAATTCTCCGTCTCAATTTATGCCTCCTGATTCACCGCGAGGATCTCTAGGCAGCCGCGATCTTTCTGTGCACCTCGGTGACCAGGACATAAGGCCATCGGATTGGGCTCAAAATGCCGTCAACTATATCTATAAACCTGCTGCTCATCCTCTTTATGAGGTCCAAGTCCACATTTTACAGGCTGCAATGGATCGGCCAGCCAAATCTACAAACACTCCTGAGAAGCTCGCCGTGATGACCGAAGCTGGCGACAAAGTAGTTGAAGTCGACAATACTACCACAAAAGACTCGAAATCTCAAGATGTCAAAAGCCCACCTATCAGCAACTACTGGCGCATTCTATCATTCGGAACCAGGCTCGAACATGCAGCCCTTGCCTTGGCCATTGCTTGCGCAGCAGCATCTGGCGTCGCCCTGCCATTGATGAACATCGTCTTCGGCACACTCGTCGGCAACTTCAATGAATACTTCGTCGATGGCAGTGGTGTCACAGAACGACAGTTCAAAAGATCTGTCGCTCAAAATACTCTGTACATCGTCTACCTCTTCATCGGCAAGTTCGTTCTCACCTATGTCGCCACGTTTGCCAGTCGAACATCGAGTTTGCGGATCTCGGCAGCGTTACGACTTGGTTATCTGGAGGCCCTCTTCGCCCAGCCTGTGAGGAAGCTTGATGAAGTGTCCGCAGGTACCGTCTCCAACACCATCACATCATCTGCAAACACAATTCAATTGAGCATATCGGACAGGCTTTCAGCTTTATTCCAGTCCTTGGCTCTCGTTATCGCAGCGTACGCTATCGCCTTCCGATACTCATGGGCTCTCACACTGGCAACAAGCGCCGGTATACTCTTCGTGATCATCGTCTATAGCATAACGACGCCTTTTGTCCTTAGGGCCTTTCAGCGGACGGAAAAAGCCGACGAGAAGCATGCAACTGTGGCGGCAGAAGTGGTCAGCTCGATTCGCACAGTCTTCGCCCTCGGTGCCGAATCAAAGCTGACGGCGAAGCATACACACTGGGTTAACGAGTCGCATAAGTATGCAATGAAGACCGCACCTCAAATGGGGATGCAACTAGCACCTATCTACTTTGCCACCTACGCTTGCTACTCGCTTGCGTTTTGGTTTGGGCTGAAGCTGTATCGGGAGGGACATATAGGGAACGTGAGCATTGTCATTATTGTGTTCTTTTCGGTGCTGATAGGTAAGAAGGACAACATTCTCCATATCACACTAGGGAGATACGCTAACCTTGGCCTGCTTTAGTCACGAGCGTGATGGGGCAGATCTTTACGCCTATCTTCAACATCAGCAAGGCTATTAGCGCCTCAACCAACTTCTTCGACATGATTGATGCCGATCGTGTCGCCAGCGATGGCAAGCGCGAGCCTGATGTTTCTGCATACGGCGACATCAAACTCGAAGATGTTACATTTGCATATCCAACTCGACCTGGCGTTCAGGTCCTGAAAAGCTTTAGTGCGGTATTCCAGGCAGGTAAGACAACGGCTTTGGTTGGACCGTCCGGTTCTGGTAAAAGCACGATTGTTGCATTACTTGAGAGATGGTACGAGCTTTCTGATAATGCAGGTATGCATGTAGGTGAGGGACCAACCACAATGGTTGAAAAGGCCGAAGCGTCTGCTGATCACGAAAGGATGAAAGAGCAAGCCACCATCGTGTCCACCGGACACATAGTGACTGACCGACACAACATTAACGCATTCGATCTGAAGTGGTGGAGAGCACAGATTGGTTTGGTCCAGCAGGAACCGTTCTTGTTCAATGACACCATCGAGCAGAACGTTGCTTATGGGCTAATCGGTACACAGTGGGAGAATGCAGAGCCTGCGAAGAAGCTCGAGCTTGTACAACATGCTTGCAGAGAAGCCTTTGCTGACGAGTTCATCTGCAAGCTGCCAAAAGGCTACTCAGCTGTAGTCGGCGAAGGCGGCGTAAAGTTGAGCGGTGGGCAACGACAACGCATCGCCATCGCCAGAAGTATTGTGAGACAGCCAGCCATCCTAATCCTCGACGAAGCCACAAGTGCTATCGACGTGAAAGGAGAGAAGATCGTCCAAGAAGCGCTGGATCGGGCCTCTCAGAATCGGACCACGATCATGATTGCTCATCGACTTTCCACAATTCGTAAAGCCGATCATATCATTGTGCTTCGGCATGGTAAGAAGGTCGAGGAAGGAACTCATGAGGAACTACTATCCGTTGCAGACGGTGTTTACAGTGGTCTTGTATATGCGCAGACGATCCAAGAAGACAGGACACCAGCACACTCAACCGAAGCAGAAGATTCAATGCTCGAAGCTGAAAGAAGCATTTCTCACAACTCAAAGCCTCGAGGGAGGATCGCATCCTTCGCAAGCTCTGTTGCAGCCGAGGGGGCCAAAGCTGAACAAGGAACTCAAGCAAGTCTATACAAGAAAAAGGGTGTCGTCAAGACAGTTGGGGTCTTATTATACGAGCAGCGGGCACGCTGGCCGTACTACGGTCTAGTACTTCTGACAGCAATGGCTTGCGCAGCTGCTTTTGCGTTACAAAGCTGGTTCTTCGCACAACTGGTGCAGACATTTCAGTACACCGGGGCAAGACTTATCGACGCAGCAAACTTCTGGAGCCTGATGTTCTTCATACTAGCATTGGCGGTTGCCGCAAGTTATGCTACCCTTGGAACAAGCGCTCTCATTGTTTCAGCTCATACTGGTACGTTTTGTCGACTTGACTATTTCCGCAGCACACTCAAGATGCCAATTCCTTACTTCGACCGCGAGGAGAACTCTTCTGGAACGGTCATGTCACGGCTTTCAGGAGACCCAAAGCAGCTACAAGACCTTCTTGGTATCAATAGTGCCTTCCCGATGATCTCGGTCTTCAATGTGATCGGATGCGTTATCATTTCTTTCTACTTTGGGTGGAAGTTGACTCTGGTCACATTCTTCGCAGCACTACCTGTGATCCTTGGGGCATCGTTCATGAGGTCGCGATATGAGGTGACATACGCAAAATGGAACGCAAAGGTCTTCGAAAGCAGCTCCCAGTTCGCTACTGAAGCTGTCAGCGCTTTTCGTACGGTGTCTTCCCTGACCATGGAGCATGTGGTTATTGATAGGTATCGAACGCTGCTGCAGGATCAAACCAGGGCTTCGACTCGCACAGCAACACATGCTACGTTGGTCTACGCCTTGACGGACAGTGTAGAATTGCTTGCGATGGCTCTTACCTTCTGGTACGGGGGTAGCCTTCTTGCTTCGAGGGAGTATGAGCCTATTCAATTCTTTGTCATCTATTCTGCAATCATACAGGGCGCGCAAGCTGCGGGACAATACCTCAGCTTCACCGCGAACGTTGTCCAAGCCACCGCTGCAGCAAACCGCATCCTCGAGCTCCGCGGCAAAAGTGCCAGCCAACACGAAGCAGGGACTCCCACGACCAACCCGAGGACCGCGCTAGGCGCCCAGGTGGAATTTAAAGACGTCAACTACAGTTATCCTAGCAACCCCGCGCCGCTCTTCACTCACCTCAACATTACTATCCAAGCTGGCCAATTTGTCGCCTTTGTTGGCCCATCGGGCTGCGGCAAGACAACGACAATATCACTGCTGGAACGCTTCTACGAGCCAAACTCTGGCACTATCACAGTTGATGAGCAAGACATCACCAGCATCGACGCCCCGTCCTACCGTCGTGACCTAGCACTAGTCTCTCAAGAACCCCGTCTCTTCTCAGGCACCATCCGAGAAAACCTCCTCATTGGAATAGCCGACGAATCCACAGTATCAGAAGAGCAAATCACACAAGTCTGCCGCGACGCCGAAATACACGAGTTCATCGCCTCGCTACCCGAAGGATACGGCACCGAACTCGGCCAACACACCCAATCAGCGCTGTCTGGCGGCCAGAAACAGCGTCTCTGCCTTGCACGTGCGCTGCTCCGTCGTCCGAAGTTGCTACTACTCGATGAGGCAACCAGTAGCTTGGACTCGCAGTCGGAGAAGCTGGTGCAGGGCGCCATCGAGCGACTGGCTGGGCAACGGAGTATGACTGTTATTGCTGTCGCGCACCGACTCGCGACTATCCAGAAGGCGGACGTGATCTTTGTGTTCGGGGAGCGTGATGCTGAAAGCAAGAAGGGAACTCGAGTTGTGGAGCGGGGCTCGCACAAGGAGCTCCTTGCGAAGAGAGGTGTGTATTGGAGTATGTGTCAGGCACAGGCGCTTGATCGGTGATGTTGTGGGGGGATTGTAGAGGCGAAACATTACAGAACTTGTGTATATCGGTAAACGGATCTCTTGCTCAATCTTGCATACCAGTCCTCTCTAAGGGTCCGTACTGCAATCGTGCATCAAATACACTTAACGTTACCGTGTACTTGGAGACCTAAGGCGTGGGCGGCATTCCGAACGTTCTAATCGTCGAGGGATCGCTCTGTGGCAAAATAGGCACCAGGTACTACAGCCAAGTACTGCAAAGTGCGTGGTCACATTGAGAGCCTACCTGGTACCATTGCTGAATCGACGTGAGCACAGGTTTTCCTCGTACTCGTCCGCGGAGCAAAACACAAGTGCTTAGTCAGCACAGCTAAGAACAAGCCAATGACAAGGCTGCAGCGCAATCCCGCGCCGCGCGTGTAAGGCTCTAAACCACTGCATCTTGGTACAAGTAGGACCGTCCATTTACTAACTAGCCTTCCACGATCTCACATCTCAATCTGCATGACCATGCAACGGCCAGCACGGGTATGCGATGAAGCAGGGCCGTGCTTCCGGTGATGGTGATGGTGATGCTGCGCTCTTGCACGAGATCATTACGGCAGATGACGACCATGGCTAGCAGGAAGGCACCAAAGGAGCCCTTGGTGGTCATAGTCGGGCCGACAGGGACCGGCAAATCAAAGGTGAGCATAGCACGTGTTACGCTACATATCAGAGCACGGTACGGCTGAACGCACACTGAACGATGATTAGCTCGCGGTGGAACTAGCCTTGAAATTCAACGGCGAAATCATCAATGCAGACGCGATACAGATGTACCGTGGCCTGCCGATCGTAACGAACAAGATTCCACAGGACGAACGGAATGGGATTGCTCATCATCTGCTGGATCGGATTGGCTTGGAGGAACAGCCGTGGACAGTGCACGAGTTTGTCGAGGAGAGCTCGAAGATCATTGAGCAGATTCGGGGGCGAGGGAAGTTGCCTGTTGTGGTTGGGGGTACGAATTACTATGTCTTCAGCCTACTTTTCGCGGATTCGACGGTTGCGAACGAACATGGCGACGCTCAGGTTGAAGGCAAGGGCAGTCATGGGTCGCTGGCTGACCTTGCCATTTTGGATGCGCCTACGGAGCAGATCTATGCTAAGTTGCAGGAAGTTGACCCAGATATGGCGCGGTCTTGGCATCCGAATGACCGAAGAAGGATTCAGAGATCGTTGGAGATTTGGTTGAAAAGTGGCAAGAAAGCTTCAGAGATCTATGCAGAGCAGAAGGCGGCGAGTGAGACGAGTGTTAGCGATCAGGCTTCCACGACTTTGCGCTTTGATCCTGTGATCTTTTGGCTCGATGCCGAGGACGCGGTCCTGAAGCAACGGTTGAATGCTAGGGTGGATACGATGGTTGGACAGGGCCTCCTCGACGAAGTCAGGGCTATGCGGCAGTTCGAGATGAAATCGAAGTCTGAAGGCGTTGTGATTGACAAAACCAAAGGAGTTTGGGTTGCAATTGGTTACAAAGAGCTTGAGCCATGGCTGAATGCACTTGAGAGTCAAGGATGGGAAAGTGCCACACATCAGCAGCTTTCGGGGATTGAGTCTGTGAAGGCGAGCACCCGACAGTACGCCAAGCGTCAAAACCGCTGGGTTCGGATAAGGCTAGCAGAGTATCTAGTAGGCGCACATAGCCTTAACAAGCTGTTCCTGCTTGACTGCACGAATGTGGCGGCATGGGGCGAGATGGTTGCCAGTCCAGCGACTGATTTGGTAGGGAGGTTCCTGTTCGGTGAGGAGCTACCCGCCAATACGTCAATGTCCAAGCTCGCATCCCAGACATTTGCAGCAATCTTCAGTCAGGGTGGGAAGCCCAATCGGCAGACGCACTACTGTGAGTCATGCAACAAAACCCTGATGAACGAACAGGAGTGGAAAAAGCATTTGAGGAGCCAGAGCCACAAGAAAGTAGTCGAGGGTGCCCGCAAGCGTGCCCAACGCGATTTGTACAAAGCCAAAATGGCTGAAAATGGGTGAAGAGTCTTTCTAGTCCGACAGCATATTCAATGAGAAGGCGAAACTCACCTGGTCAAAACAGCAAGATGACATGATGCTCTGGCAGCGATTTCTTGCTAGAGCGACACCGCCGTGGCGCGAATACAAAGATCTGCGCGGTGCAGTTGAAGCAAATTCGATGGTCAAAGGGACTTCGTCGTGATTCGCTGTTTGCGGCTGACCGGTTCGGAGAATAGTCGATTGGGGTGAGAGCGGATGGAGGCTACAGATGTCCCATCTAGAAGCAGAACCAAGGCGTCTTGGCTGTATGCATAGCGTCACGGCGAAGAAGATCAGGATAGACGGCCAATGTGGACGGCTCAAGGGGGTTTGCCTTCCCCATCCGACGTGGGAGGTCTAGATCCTCGCCTCGTGCTGTTTTCTGTTTGTGCCTGTTGTGCTGAGAGAATGCTGGGGAGTATGCTTGTCCGCCATTCGACGAAGGCATCGGACAAGAGGTTACCCGTACCACTTTCTTCAAGTTTGAAAACTTCCAGCACTGGCGACTTTTCTCTTTTCCTTATCCTCCAGACACCATCCGTATCAATCGTTGCTTTGAGCCACTCGAGGAAGGCACTTGCAAAGTTGATACAGGTCTGGCCATCCCATAATCTTCGACCGGTCTTTTGTATTTTGTCTGGAATGGCTTGTGTGTCCAGCTCTTCCAGCCTCTGAAGCCAGCCTTGCTGATCACGAAAGCCAACAATGATCTTAGGAACACCGAGGAGGAACGACTGTGCCCAGAACTTCAGCAGCTTTCGCTCATATTTGTTCACCTCTTTCTCGTTGACAAGTTCTGCCGTGGTCTTCAGCTCGACCCAATTGACAGAGGCCCCAAGCACTGGAGGCTTAACATCGAAAACAGCATCGACCTCTCCGCCAATGACGATCTTGGACTTGCCGAAGCCAGTGCGGACGATTGAGCAATACTGTGCGTAATTGCTCACTTGTGCTTCTTCTCTCGTTTCAATCTCCGAGCGGTCAGTGTAACACCAATGCCGGTCCAACAAGGATATAGTCTCGAATTTGTATCCCCAATAGCTCATTAAATCTTGGCTCATCGCACCTCGCACAGGTGCCTGGCTATACTGCTCTTGCCTACTGTCCAGCTTCTTCTGGTGGCTCTCCTCGATGAAGACGGTGTCCTGAAATTTGGTTGCGTTCATCTCCCAGCTGTCCAGGTTTGAAAACGGCACAATCATTATTTTAGTCATCATGCCACGCCATGTGACAAAATCTGTTTCCAGCTTCGCTCTCTTCTCCCCTTCCTGGTGTATCAAGGCCTGTAGCAGGCCATCAAGATGGTCATCACCAGTGTCATCGAGCTGCCGGAACGAATCGAAGCCCTGGCTCAAATCTGCTGGGAGTTTCGGGGGGTAGTAGTACCGCATGGACGAATCGTCCTGCCTGTATCTATGTTCTTCATCGAAAGAGAAATATGTGATCTCTCGAGGACGCCGCACAGCCGTGTCAGCTTTAGTGAATTGGTTGATGGGGTGGATGGGGAAAGCCTGCGGTTGTACCATCTTGGGTTGCGCCTCATCGAATGCCTGTGAGATAGCACAGATTGAGAGGAATCAAACGACGTGTAGACTGTTTACGCGACCCGAATTACGTGGTCACTTCAGCAATTGCAGCCCGTATGGAAGCTAGGTGACGCGTCAAGAACGTAGCGAAGTATATGGAGTGAAGGTTGGAGAAAACAATAGGTGTGGGTATAGAGCCCACACATGCAGAGGCTAAAGAATGGGTACACATTTGCAACATCCTCACATTTGAGGATCAGAGCCTGACGGGCTCAGAAAAGGATCATGATTTAGCATTTATGCAGTCGTGATGACAGGAAGAGTCCAAGTCACTCTTCCCTTTTCCCGCTGCCGTCGCGACTTCCTCCACCTGTGATGATGCGCCTTGACACTGTCCGCAAAAATGCCGGTCTCGTCCTAGCCAATCTTATCCTCGGAGCAGCAATCCTGATCTTCGCGAAAGGCTTCTTTCCACACAAAGCTGTACTACCAGGACTGGCAGGGCTGCCAGAAGATACTGCTGCTCTCGATGCGGCACCTTTCGGCAGGGTCATACTTATGGTCGTTGATGCCCTGAGGAGTGACTTCGTCTACAGCAATGCCTCGAGTTTCCACTTTACCCAGAGTCTCATTAGGTCAGGTGCCGCTATACCCTTCACTGGCCATGCAAGTCCACCTACCATCACAATGCCTCGGGTTAAGGCGATCACAACTGGTTCTGTGCCCAGCTTCCTCGACTTGGTCTTAAATTTCGCCGAATCGGACACCTCTTCAACCTTAGCTACGCAGGATTCCTGGCTGGCTCAGCTCAAGGCCAAACCAAACGGAAAGCTTGTCATGTACGGGGATGACACGTGGCTCCGACTGTTTCCGGATTTCTTTGACCGAGCTGATGGAACCACGAGCTTCTTCGTTTCGGACTTCACGGAAGTAGACAACAATGTTACCAGGCACATATCGGACGAACTTGCCCAGGATGACTGGAATGGCATGGTTATGCACTTTTTAGGCCTTGACCATATCGGGCACAAAACTGGACCACGGGGACCAAACATGCCGGCAAAGCAGCGTGAGATGGATGGCATAGTTCAGCAGATATACGATGCTATGGAGACCCACGACCACCTTCAATCATCCTTGCTTGTGCTGCTCGGTGACCACGGTATGAATGAAGGAGGTAATCACGGTGCCAATTCTGCAGGTGAGGTGTCAACTGCCCTGACTTTCATTTCTCCGCAGTTCAAGGCATCGTTCGAGGGCACACCAAGCCCTGCTACGTTTTCTGAGGACTTCAAATACTACGATCTTGTTGACCAATCTGATGTGGTGCCAACCTTGGCCGCACTTTTGGGCTTTCCTATTCCGAAAAATAGCTTGGGTGCGATCATTCCCAAAATGCTGAACATGTGGAAGAACAAGGCTGAGCGTTTCAATCTTTTGTATCAAAATGCTGAGCAGATGCAGAAAGTGGCATTGGCGACGTATCCTGAGGCATTCGATGCAATTCAGGACTCTTCCGCTTGTACTGACAAGGGTAAATTGTCCGACCCAGAAAAGCTGGCCTGCAAGTGGTTGGCAGTTAAGGATTTGCATGAATCCTTCATCAGCAATCAGTACATGTTCATCCGTGACGGCTCGTCAATGCTTTGCTCTTTCCTAAGAGAGGCTCAAAGCCAACTCAGCGGAACTGCAAGCAAATATGACCTCGAGTCAATGTTACTAGGAGCAGGACTTCTCGCTACGGCAACTATGGGAACAGCGTTATTCGGCTTGGCTGGTCCAGCTGCCAATGGGTTCGCCTTTATTACTTATTGCTTCACCAATGGCGCATATGCTGCAACAATGTTTGCGAGCAGTTATGTTGAGGAAGAGCATCAATTCTGGTACTGGATATCCAGTGCTTTCATGATCCTACTTGCTATCAGGCAGCAACGGGTACAAAAGCAAGGTCGTGTCGTCTCTTCCTCTGTGGATGGCTTTGTGGTGTGCGTTCTCTTTGGGATCACGCGTCGCTGGAACCAGACAGGACAGAAATATGCTGGCGAAGCTGACCTCGTCACCGAAATTCTGACGCAATCACCCTGGCTGCTGTGGACATTGATCTATCTCACTTATTTGGCCGTGCCAAGACGTTTGCGCACTCGACCAGGGGAGCTTGGGTTCAGGCGGATGAGAATCCTTCCTGTTCTCGTCACGGCCAGTGCGTTCTTGTTCAAGATTGCCTTCACAGCCGCCGAGGCGCCAGAACTACTCAAGGGCATGCCCATCCTTAAACACATCGTGGACTTCACAGCACGATACCCTTTGATGAGCTTGGCACGAGTGGTTTTCCTGGGGCTGGCGAGTTTAGTCGGCGCAATTATGTTCATGGAGAAGCCATGGGTCGGTCGAAAGCACATGGCACCCTTCTTGGAGTCGCTGCACGATATCACGTCGCTGTTCTTGATCACGCAGACGCGCACTACCAACATACCTCTGTTCCTGATATTTCACTGCCAGGTCAGAATGTTGCAACAGATGCGGGTTCTTGATGCATTCGGATGTCTTCTGACCATGCTGTACATGCAATACTCGAGTTTCTTCGCTTTTGGGGGCACAAACGCGATCTCCTCGGTTGACCTTTCCAATGCATACAACGGAGTCGGGGGTTACAATGTCCTGGCAGTGGGTATATTGACGTTTGTTAGCAACTGGGTTGGACCGATCTGGTGGGCATCAGCCATCGCATGCATTCTCTGGCCAAGGGATGTTGCCCAGCAAATGAATTTTGATGCTTTCGGCAAGCTGACATTGTTTGCCATGATACATGCTTTCATGGTAATGGCAGCGTGTCTGTTGCTACGTGAACATCTGTTCATCTGGACAGTGTTCTCGCCAAAATACCTGTACATGATGGCGTGGACATTTGCGCAGCACATGGTCGTCAACGGCATTTTTAGTGTTACAGTTTCGGCAGGTGGGTAGACAACGAAGTTTATCTGGGTGAAGTAATTGTTAGGGTGGCTTTAGCTCGGTACAATTCTCTTGCACCATTCTAAGCGTTCAGCAGCATCCTTCGAGAGCGTTCGTCAGAACCCTTGATGCATGCCTTTGTGTGACCACGGTTATGTGCATGATGTGCAGACACTGGTGTCGGCTTCGAATGCTTGGACATCCGCGCCATGAGCTTGAGGCGGGTACCGGATAACCATTATTTAAATTACCCTACAACCGTCGTAGCGACGCCTATCACGCGACATTTGCGCCTGTCGTGGCTCGCGTGGGTTGGAAAACGGCCGTTGGACGGGTGCAAGCTCGTAGCTCTGAGACAGCCAGGTTCATCCCAACGCCTCCACTACCTCAACCAAAACACGTGCAACGTAACTACAATCTACTTGTGTGGTCCTCACACCGAACAAAAGTTGCATTCGGCGTCTACCTCATCGTTAGGCGAACCCGTAGAGAGCTACTGTCAATACTGAAGCGTATCACAAGACCAAACACTGCATCACAGTGCATCGCACATGCACAAGAAGAGGTCAATCGTTACCAATCGCAAATGTTCACGAAGATCTCGCGACCTGCAGCTTGACGTTAGGCTCCACAAACGCAGGCTAGCGGCGTCGCTTTGGTACCGTCATCCCAGCGAAAGAGCTTTAAGCTTGCATATCACTGTGCGGGGAGTACGCCATCGAGTCCATCGCAAGGAAAGAAATGCAGCTCGCCTGTAACCATCGAAGGATATCGATAGTCGACCATAGAAACGAAATTCTGAACGATTATTGCGAGGTGTTTGGCTTGATTCTGTTTCCCATCGTTTGCATGCGAGTGTTTGTTAAGGCAGCATAATCTCGAGCTATTGCCCTCGACCTTTTCTCCCACATGCATCATTGTTTACAATAGTCAGCTTGATAGCTGTGACCGAGCTCATCATGGCCCAACATGATGCTGTCTATGCAACAGTAAGTCATGCGACAACAATCCTACCAACTACCACGGCTAATAACTGCATAGCTGTTGATGACGGACAGCTACCTACCAGGTCAGTACGCGACGGAAACAGCCCAAGGAGCCCAACCGGCTAACCCAAGCCAGGTGCTATGGTACTGGGACACTCATTACGAGATCGAGGATCGAAAGCAAGGTTAGCAGCATGCGTGCTGCTCGACAAACTATCCCTCGACACGATATCAGAACTTCAGGTCAGAAACTAGGCGTACCATGGAAGAGCGGGACTGACTGGGAGCTAGACCGTCTACGATGATATCGTGCCCGTGCAGCAGATCGTCAACATGCAGCCCGCAAACCTCTATCTCATGGGCAGACCCGACCTAATATCGACCTTCACCAAAATCGAGCTATGGAAGCAGACACAGTACAAGAGAATAGTGTATCTCGATGCAGACATGGTTGCCCTCCGAGCCCCGAACGAACTCCTAAATATGGACACGAATTTCGCTGCCGTACCTGATGTCGGCTGGCCGGACTGCTTCAACTCGGGCTTGATGGTTCTGAACCCGAACATGGCAGAGTATTACTCCTTGCTAGCTCTGGCACAAAGAGGGATCAGCTTCGACGGGGCCGACCAAGGCCTGCTCAATATGCACTTTACCGATTGGGAAAGACTGAGTTTCACCCACAATTGCACCCCGAGCGCAAATTATCAGTACGTACCTGCCTACAGGCATTTCCAGAGCAGTATCAGTATGATCCATTTCATTGGAGCAGAAAAGCCATGGGCACAGGGCAGAGACCATAGATCAAATCAAGGTGTCTATGGTGAGCTGCTGGCTAGATGGTGGTCAGTCTACGATAGGCACTACAGACGGCCGAAGGTGGCAGGCTTTAGTCAGTTCACGCAGCCACAGAGAAGAGTTCAAGACTATGTGCGTGGCGAAGAGACGATAGACGAGCCCGAACACCAGTCTCAGCCTCAACCTGAGCAAAGGAGACGAAGCTCCGGCTACCAGATAACACAACCGCATCCTCAGCCTCCACCAGGAATACATGCCATGGCCCCACAGGACGACCATGCGGCGTCCATGGAACGGCCGATGGGTGATCAGCCGGGTGATGCCGAGAGAATCGGCCAGGTGGACTACAAGCCAACGTCAACCCAAGAGCAAAGGCGATGGTGGGCTCCGCAAACAGAGTGGGAACCGACTAGACAACCTCCTCCACCAAACTCCAAACCCGAAGCTGTCAACTTTCCAACACAACAGTACGAGATGTCAGACAGCAAGCAGTTGTTTGAGCCGCCAGAGAAGTATCCAGAACCGCCAAAGGATATGTGGTATCAGGTACCCGAAACGAGGCCTGCACCTGCAGCACCGCCGAAAATCTTATTTCCATGGGAAGAGCGAGCGCCAAAACCAACACGTGTATTTCCCAAGTCGAAAGAATCTACCCCTTCACCGGAACAAGAAGCACAGCAGAGTACAGCACCAAGTGACACAAGTACAGCACAGCAAGGGTCAACAACTTCGCCTACGCAGGACGAGGCACCACGACGATCATCCTTCTCTGAAACCCTGTCGCAAGCACTATCACAACCTTCCGTGTCGCGGAGAGAGCCTTCGCCTCCGCGCCATGTCTTCCCATGGGAGTCGAGAGCCCGTAGGCCAACTAGAGTCTTCCCGCAGGAGAGGCCTCCTGGCCCTCCACCTACCACCCGAGCGATGACGACTGATGGACAAAGTAGTACGACAGACAACAACGAAGCTGTGCCAAGCACAAGACAAGAGATGACAACACCTAGGTCGCCAGACAACCCTTGGGACACATTCGCGCAGCAAGGCAACACGTGGGACGAGGACCCGGACATCGCGCGTTTCATGGAAGGCTTCAACAAACCTCGAAAGGCGCCGGTCCAAGTAGTGCATGACTCGCGATCCCAACCAGGAGCTGGTGCTGCTGATGATGGCCCGCCTCCTTCCAGAGAGAGGCGCACAAGTCTAAAACTAACAGACTTCCCCACAGAGATCGAACGACCTAGTCTACCGGTCACACCGGCTCCGATCCGTCGGTCCAGCTATTTTGGCATGAATGAACCAGAAGGCCAGAATGCAGGTGACTTAGCAATGGCGAAGGGGGTACCAAGGCAAGATGAATGGGTGCGTCGCTTTACTTCCCAGTTTCTGCCCCAATTCCCTAATCCTGATTTGCGTGACATCGGAGGTGTTTTGCATCTCACATGCCAACATTGTGGTCTGCAGAATCCTTTCATAAAATTGGACGAGCTCCAGCGGAGACAGAGCCTCATCGCAACCGGCGAACAAAACCTTGTGGAAGGTTCGAAAACCCCACCGAAACGAGAGCAGCCTGGGTCAAAGTCAAGAGAAGAAGTAATTGAGGCGGCAATGAAGGGGTTGAACGCCGGGCACGGAAAGCCAAGGACGCCCACGAAGCCGATTTTGAGGGAGCCACATTTCGAGATGATGACTGAGGACGATGCTGACTTGACGAACGAACAGCTCGTCTCCACCGCACATATGAATGCAACGGGGAGCAAGAGTCCGACACGGTTCAATCCGGTTGTGCTTGAGGGCGAAGCTGCGAGCGAGAGAAACACTCATCGTAATGTCGAGAGTCTTCTCGACGAGGAGGATCAAGAGCAAACCGCGACACATCACCATAACCCAATGTTCCCATACAGCACTTCCTCACTTAGCCCCGAGAACTCAAGGACGAACTTGAACAATGACATGAAGAAGGCTGGGGTGGATGGGGAAATCACATCACCAACGACGGCCGCGTAGAAAGCGAGGCGAAGACAACGATCATCAGAGTCGACGGGGCGAGAGAGAAGATACGTCAGTTGCAAGTTGCATCGTGGCTGTATCATCGTTGAGGAGTTTGAGACCTAATATGGTGCATTAATTTGGAGCGTTAATTGCAGTTGGCAGACAGATACCGTGTGAGCAAAGGTGTTGATGCTGAAGAAGCAGAAGAAGGAAAAAGTAATAGTTGCATATCTGAAGAGTGCGATGAAGTCGCAGAATAAGTACTTTGCCTGATGACGCTAATGCACCCTAGTGAAAGCTAGAGAGAAAGAGGAAAGAGGAAGGTGGTCACTTCCAACGAATGCTGCCGTTCGGCCAACAAGTATATAGACACCTGGCCTTATGCATTTGATTTGGCTTCGCTGAGCACCACGCAGGCGAGTGCAATTGACACTGCTTTAGCACCAGATATACTCACAGTGTCTGCTCGTCTTCTTATTGAGTGCTTTGATGCTTGTACATTACCAGGTCACATAGAGCATTCAGGCTGCGAGCTTCAATCATTATCGGATAAGTAGCTGCTATGGTAGCGCGTTGTCTACTTCCGCCTACGTGCGGCCATTCGAGCTTTTTCGGCTCACAGGCCTCGACATTCAACCTGTGCAATGTGTAATCGTGCTGTCGGCCATGGCATCCATACGTCACATTCCGCTGAGATGGACGAAGTTGGGACCGTGCTTGACGTTTGACACCGGATGATTCATGTGACTGCAGGCAATACTGTAGGCTTCCCGTCCAGATACGTCAAACTACCTGTCCGGTCAATCGTGATTGCAAGGATTCTTTGACTTACTATCATCCGCTCTCGACAATATTTGTGGCTTGTCGTCTCGGACATCAGTATCACCACGATACTTCTCGACCCTCGCATTGTTGCAACCTTTGTCTCGGTGGATCAGGCATCCAGTTTTGAAATAGTCATCCTTTGTGACCATCGTGGCTGAAGTCTTTGTTCTTCGTAGGGATGTCCCTTGTCACTGAAATAAATGTGACATCCTTGGTGGCTCATGTCCTCCTTGTTTGAAGTTCTGTTTCAGATACATAAGCATCCCGCATGCTCTTTGCAGTTAGTAACGCATCATCACAGATTACCCCTAAAACTATCCTCTCTTTGAGTAACACATTCACATATACATCTCCGAACGACAAGATGAAGTTCTCACACAGCACCATGCTGGCTCTGGCAGCCAGCCTAGTCTCAGCCGCCCCATCAACTCAACCTTTCGTCCCACGCGACGAGAAAGCCAAATCAAGCCGCAAGCTGATTGTCAGTGGTGCCGGGCAAATCCTAGGGGTGGACTTCACCGGCACCGAGTTGGTCACAACGAAGGACAACTTCACCGATACTGGTAAGGCAGCCAGCTGGATGGCTTTCAAGGAGCCAAACAACCTGTATGCTGTCGATGAAAACTCCAAAGGCATTCGACTCTTCCGTACTGGTCCGTTGACTAAAGAGCTGGGTGTGCTCCCCGGGTCAGCAGGCGTCGTGCATCTTGCCTTCGACAGGGAACAGACACGCTTGATTGGATCATCCTACGGTCAAGGTTCGATTGACGTCTGGGACTCTACCCTCCCTGACAATAACTTGAAATACATCAAGAACATCACACTCCCGGGTGACCACGGTCCTGACAAATTGAGCCAGACCCAACACCGCGCTCATCAAGCTGTGTTAGATCCTAGCGGCGACTTCTTCGCGGTCAACGATCTAGGCGGCGACATGATCCACATCCTCGACACCAGAAAGGACGTTTACAAGTTACTTGAGAAAACCGTCAAGCTCGAGGGTGGCGCAGGTCCCAGACATGGTGCCTTCCTTTCGCTCAAGGGTGGCCACTATGCAACTCACTATGTTGTCGTCTGTGAGCTTACGAACGACATCCACCTCTTCAACGTCTCTTACCCCGATGCTGGCATGGAAATGAAGTTCATGTCAAAAGTCAGCACATACGGCCCCGCGTTCCCTCCGGCCAACGCTACGACAGCTGCAGCCGGAGAGCTCGTCGTGGCCAGCAGTGGTGCGATCTACGTCAGCAACCGTCTGTCAGGCAACAAGACCGATAGCATCTCCCACTTCGCGCTGGAGTCGAAGTCCAAGAACGATACCACGCCAATTCTCGTCTTCCAGTCTCAAGTCTCAAGCTTTGGTATTGCGCCACGGATGATGAGTCTCAGCAAGGACGAGACCGTCATGTTCGTCACCAACGTGAACGGCGACAATGGTATCGCCGCGTTGTCCCGCAACAAGACGACTGGCATGTTGGGCGACAAGCCAATGGCGCTCATGCCGAATTCCAAGTGGTCGTCCCAGCCTGCCGGCCAGGGTTTCGGACCGCAGTTCATTCAGGAGCTATAGTGGTGTTCCTAGATGTGCAGGAGGAGTTGGCCCGTACGGTACGGAGCGCTGGTGCATCAGTCACTGGCTGACAGAGTGCCGTTGATGCGTTTAATGCGTTTAGTAATAATGTTCGGCGTTGATTCGATTAGACAGATGTTGTCCATTATGGATATAGGTTTGGCTTGAGTATTAGTCCATGGAGTTCCGGTAATGTCACCATGATTGTTCGTCCTAAAAACATCAGTATACGCAACTAAATTGTTCATGAAATATTGCAGATGGCAAAGGAACTTGTGATAGACGTCGGAGAGTTTGGTCAAGCTTGAGGGCGGAGCCTTAGGAGCCTCGTGATTTGCTGTTTCTTTGCCCGGCAGTTCATGGGCCCGGGTACTACCGTTGGAGGGTGGTCCCGACGCTACATGCATGTCAATGCGCGCAGTACAACCACATCGACGGTCGAGGCAATCGATTCCAAGTGTCACTTCTACTCAAGCTTGCCTAGTCTATTGTGCTCCGTCAACCAACAGTCACATCGTTATACCGCGGCGTCTCCAAACTCCAAACTTCATTTCCAGCCATCTGGTATTCCAGGCCTTCCATGTATGCAGCCAGCGCTGCCGACTTGTTCTTCTCCTTGATCTCCCGCACCAGCTGCACATGTCGGACTTCCCATTCCCTACACATCGACCACAGGATGCGCTTGGCGCCATCTACGTCGACGTCGGCGATACTCTGCATGATCGGCACAGACGAGCACAAAGCGCCACCTTCGTGACCTTTTGCTGCGACGCGAACCTCCTTCTCGTAGCTGCAGATGTCGTTGATGACGGAGATGCTCTTCGATGCATTCTCTTCGACCGGTCGTGCGAGATCGTGCTCTGATTCGGAGAGGTGCAGGCCCATTGAGAAGCGCATGATTGCTGAGAGGAAGCTGGAGTAAATCGTTAGACGGGCAAAGTGATCAGGGGAATGTGGCACTCACGCCTTGCCCACATCCTGCTCTCGGTATTGGAAGTATGTATGTAGATCCATAGGCTTAAGACGTTGCTTGTCGACTTGTGCTCGCATGAACACGAAGGCGGGTTCCAGCACTTCGTCTGCTAGCTCTTTGTCATGTTCGCGCATGCTCGCCCAGATGTCGTACATCAGGTATTCGACGGGGACAGAACGATCAGGGAGCTTATCGCCACGAGCTAGGCGCATGAGTTTGCCATTGTAGACGATTCCATCGTTTATGGACATGTGGTCAAGCACATCTTGTTGACGTCAGCACAAGCTCTCGTCCGGCTAACTTCGTCAACTTGGAACGTGGGAGACTGACCGTCAGTGAGGAAAGTGATAGTGATCAGCTTGCATGCGAAAGCAATCCTGTCGTCCAGTGCCTTTGCACAGTATAAGCATGTCACTCGAGGGATACCCTGGGATATAAACTTCTTTCTGGTCTTGTCGTCTTTGAATGGCCAGTGTTCTGAGAAGTAGTCGTCTACTTCCTTGCTGACTTGGTCTACCAATGGATGGCACAGGGACTTCAGGATCGAAGGCTTCACCTCGACCGATGGGCTTTTCTGTTGAGGTTTGCTTGGGCTTGTCCCCATCGTTGCACTGAACCTATGTCTGACGGGAACAGTAAGTAAAGGATGAGGGTGAGGAGGGGGATCAACAAGCCTCCACCGAGAGCAAATCCTGAGCCACAACTGCATCGCCACGTGTGGGACTTTGTTGCTTTATACTGCATCAATGCATACCAGCAGTGCCGGTATCTCTCCAGGAGTTCAACCGACTTTTATGGTGGGTCTCCTGGATACACCATGCGAGCAGTAGTACTGAAGATTAGAAGCGAACCTTGCGCTGGCAAATATTGGACAACTCATCGCTAGCATGCGGCAGCGCGGAGGTCACCCCTGCCGTCCCTGTGCGGGATACAAGCACGTAAGCGGCGTCCTTTTGTCCTGAAGATTCGCATATCGATGTCCGTCGACACGTTGAGAGCCTTTTGCGTCTTCGTGCATGAAATAGGATCCGGTAGTTGTCTTAGCAAGGCGTTGCGTTTCCGTCGTCAAGGTATCGACCTTGTTTTCTTCCCATAGCCGACGAAGACACGAGACAACTCGACGTTCCCTGGCAGGGAGTCCCTGTCATCGACGTGGCATGTCCCACCAGGAAATCGTCACAAAGTACCAGCCTTGCAGGGTATCATCGATCGAACGCGGCATAAAAACGTCGACCCTCGCGAAGAATTTAGATAGACGAAGTTTATCGCACACCTCATCCGCTGCAGATTAATGCATCCGAGCGGGGCGGCACTTGCCGAATCACGCATCCCCGCCATATCTCCATGCACCTAACCCACGATCGTTGGCTTTAGCCGCAGCACAAAGATTCCACAGGCAAGAATGCGCCGAACAATGCAACGTCTTTCGGCCGCTCCTTGCCACCTTGAGTGACATCTGCCTCTTTAGCTTGTCGGCACATAGCTTGGGCGTTTCTGCACAAAGCTCACGAGGAGACTTTGTCCTTTGTGCTAAGCAGATCTACAAAGATAGACCAAACAGCAGAACATGTGCTTGCTGGTAGCCGTGATCCCCAATGCTTTTACCTGCTTACCACACATGAGCCAGCCCAGTAGTTTTGCTGTCTGTTTCCCCGCGCATTCTAGACATCAGATATCTGTCCGCCACCTGAAGGGTTTCAAAGACCACCCTTAGGATCATCAGGAATGCTCATCGAGGTTGTCGTGACTGAGCTTTCCAAGTGGAGCCACACAGTTGCCATTATTCTTTGTTGCCAAATTCGAACCGTGTGCTTGAACCCACAGAGTACCTACTGCGAAAGTCTTTCTCGTCATGTCGGCTTTGAGGAATGCCGACCATGTCCTCCCCCAACGCTTCGAGCATGGCGAGTTCATTGATACGGCAATAGGGGTGCTGTTTTCACCGCGATGCTGGGCTATCGTGGTGAGTGAGCGTTATGCGGGGGTTGGAATGTTGCTAAACTCCAGGAAAAGATAACATCCTGGTTCCTGGGTCAATGTGTATTCAACCTTTACCTTCATCCGCTTCGAAAATACCCCGGACCGATTTTAGCAAGAGCTTCACTGGTGGGTTTCCAATGTCCATGTCCCAATTAACCGCGCTCATCCGAGACTCAACGATGGCGTCTCTAGATGTGGAGGTTCTGGCATTCGATGACTGGCCGCCCACACCGTGTGATAGAACGCTGCCATCGCAAGTACGGTAAGCCACGTTTGGCCCTCTCGCTGTCACAACGTCAAGTGATTGACCGCTGCACCAGGTGATGTCTTCCGAGTCGGACCAAATGAGCTCTCATTTGCTTCTGTGCAAGCGTACAAGGACATCTATGCTTCTAGAAGTCCCCTTATACCGAAGAGCGAATTCTACGATATGTTAGGTTCCGGATTTTCTGAGGCCTGCTTAGCGACCGAGAGAGATCCAAAGATAGCTGTTCAAAAGAGAGGATTGTTCCTGCCAGCATTGTCGAAGAAAGCATTGTTAGAGCAGGAGGTCATCATTCAGAGATGCATCGATGGCTTTTTAGAAAAGCTTGACAAACTAGGTGGTGAACCCCATGGGCTGGACATGACCAAGTGGTATATGATGCTTTCCTTTGATATTGCTGGCGAGATGGCGTACGGAGAGACCTTCGGTTGTGTTGAATCAGGTAAGAAGCTTCCAAATTTGCCGTGTTCTCTGAGCCTTGCACAACGGAAGCCATTGCTAATTCCGCCTCACAGAGACCTCAAATCCGTGGCTCGATATCATCTTCGCGCATCTGTACTCTGTCACAATTTTGGATAACCTCCGCCGGATACCTCTCATCTTCAAGCTCGCTAAGATGATACCAAACAGGTGGACAGATGGTGTGCGAAAGAGAATCACTGGATTTGCGAGGGAGAAAACCAGAAGGTGAGTCTCAAGCCTCTAAAGTTCAGTCATGTCCGTGCTGATCTGCTCTAGGCGGCTTGAGAAAAGTGGCGATCGGCGTGACTTCCTGTCAGTTGTCGTTGACAAGGTCAGGCTTGGCAAAGTATCGGAGGAGGAGATGGCTGCACACTGTTCAATCATAGCGTTCGTCGCCACGTTCTCCACTTCCACACAAAGCGGCAACTGACACAGAATAACAACAGCATAGCAGGAAGCGAGACCAGTGCAACATCCATTGCAACCATAACCTGCTTCCTCTTGAAATCACCAGGCGCCCATCAGAAGTTGAAAGACGAGATCAGAGGCCGATTCAAGTCCATCCACGAAATAGACATTGCTTCCACGTCCGAGCTGCCATATCTGCACGCTGTGCTCGTGGAAGGTATGCGAATCGTCCCGACAGCCTCTGAGGGTTTTTCGCGAAAGTCCCCTAAGGGAGGCGTATCCGTTGACGGCCACTTTGTTCCTGCAGGCGTAAGTTAGGCCATTCCAGCCCCGACCAGTTTCAGCTAATCAAGGCCATGACTGACTAGACCGAACTTTATGTAAGCTCATGGACAGTGGCGCGTGATGAACGATATTTCCATGATCCCACGACCTTCAAGCCTGAAAGGTGGCTTGATCCAGAATGTAAGGACGTGAAAGAGGCGAGCCAGCCGTTCTCGTTGGGGCCGAGATCGTGTCCGGGTAAATCGTGAGTCTCCAGCTCCTTCAACATGGTTTGGTCCGCCTTGCTGACGAATGGCTTGTCTGCACAGATTCGCGTATGCGCAGATGTCGCTGCAGTTGGCTAAGATGGTGTGGTGCTACGATATGGAGCTGGTAGATCCTTCTCTGGACTGGGAGAAACGTTGCCGAGTACACTTCGTGTTGCGAAAGCCGGAGTTGTATGTCCGGTTCTTGCGGCGGGAGATATAGTAGGCATTGCATTCCAGCGTAGAAGAGCAGAAGGTCTGGAGCTTTTGGTAAAGATTTAGCTTAAGACGTGAACGCTTAGGGGCCTATCAAGTTCACGTTGAAGAGGGATTTGACGGTCTCATCGTGCACACCGCTCGCGAGCAACGTGGCCGGTGCTACGGCTGAAATTACAGCCAAAAATGCTTGGGTCACCGCCTGAACTGCACCAGTCCTATTCTGGTTAGCTCGCTTGATCTTTGATGTCGTACAAGCTCGTGACTTCATAATGGCATTCTTCCTGACCCGCTGCATGTTACAAAACAGTCGGAGTCCGGGAAGGATGTATTGCGATTGCTGTTGATGAGTCGCACGAGCTGAGAGAGACAGCGAGAGGGAAATGCGGAAGGTTATACAACCTTGAGCATCAACTCCTAACGTTGGCACGCTCACATGGCGCTGCCGCTCGACAACGTAGCTGCTACAAACCGCTACAAGTGCGTATTGTCATTGCAACTATTACTGATTTGCGTTGCGTGATAAGATGCTGTCGTTCGCAGCTAGAACTCATTCTTCTGACCAGCCTGGGCAAAGATCAATGATCGATCAGGTGGGTACCAGCCCGGGGATCGTTGTGCCTCCAGCAGAGGGGAAGAAGGGTACAGATCACTCGTCGGGGATAGAGGCCATCTCAGAAGGTGAAGACGGTCCTCGAAGGGTGCTTTGACTGCTCTCATCCTCGGAGATCTCTGCGCCACAATCAGCCATAACCTAGGAAGGTAAGATTGAATGCATACCGCTCCCTGTCTGACCTTCGTCAGGCGGCCCTCGCTGCTCCGGACCATTGTGTCGCATAAAACCTTCAACATGTGGCGTCTTGACTGGCTGTACTGCTTCGCCCTGGCCCCATTTCTTGCTGGAGACGACCCATTGCTTAGGGTTCTCCCCAGTGCCATATCGCTCAACCTATTTGGGACCACGGCGATTGAAGAAGCAGGCTCTTGAACGTCGGTTTGCAAATCCTGGCATCTGGCAACGAGTTGTCGTGCGACGTTCTGGAGGACGGCCACGTGCTGGACCTGCTCCATAATGTTCTCCTCGTCCGCATCCTCTTCGAGGAGAAGATCGAACAAGTCTAGAGGCCCTGAGCGAACTTCAACCGATCATTTGTGACCAAGAAGTGCTGTTAGGAGGTTGAGCTTTGCGCGGAGTCAGGCAGCAAGATCCACATTCAGCCGAAGATCCAAACAGATGTTTAGGACTGACATCTTGCTGGTTGTCATAGCGAGTATCTTAGCATTTCAAAATGGTTAGACGCAAGTGGCAGAGGGAACATCCTCACTAGCAGCAATAGATTGGAAAGGCATGGATTGCTTGGAAGACTGGCCCCAGTAAGATCGTAGCCTACTCACCTCTTCATAATCGGCCCAATACATAGCCTGGGTGCTGTCCATACTGCAAGTCTCGCCTCGGTAGATGAGAGTAGGGACACCTCGTGATACCTAATGGACTGATATTCAGATCCAGAACAACGGCGCAAATAGGGTTTGTACGGTGGCTCCTCCGGACAACTCATTTGGCTGGTTTGCTAGTTTTGCTGGTACAAAAGACCGGCCAACTTTTTGATCGTCCGGGCGGAGGGTGGCAGGACCATATCACACCTTTCCTATTATGGTTAGCAGGGTTGATCTTGAGGGGCCTTGGCGTTCACGGGCTGCCTACTTATTCACCTCTTCCTCTTCCACCGTTCGTAATGAATTTCTTTTTCTTCAGCATCTCGTACGAAACCCAATCATACCCCTACACTTCAAACACTGTAACTAACATCTTCTCTAGTTTGCCAATGTATGTCGACCCCCACACTCCAGAAACTGCCGACCACATGCTAACGACGATGACAGTGGCTTAGATCAAGTGGTTAGTACCTCAGAAACTTCATTGTCGACGCCGCTAACAACCCAACAGTAGTATCTGTTCTTTACAGCTTAACCGCTGTAACCACTCCACGGAGTGATTCATATGGTTAACGACTTTTTAAAAATGGACGAGTCTCCTCTGTACTTGTACATGGGACGAGTCACTGTTGCGTTGGACTTACACTGTCGCCTTCTGCAGCAAACCCGCTTTTCATCATCTGCCTTGCCTTGTGCGAGCGCTTGAGGAAGACTGAACAATCCATGGTATCTAATGTGGTGGGAATTTCAAAGTTATGGCAGAGTCTACCGGTTGTTGTCGCTCGACCGTCTTGACCATCGTCAATAACAACTCATGCGCACTCGACGAGCTTTCTTGATAGTACAGGCAAACATAATATTCACTGCTAACAGAACAAATTTGGACAACGAAAATTTTAGGACAAGAATACAACAACGACCTGCGCACGTCGCAACCTCCAACGAGACGCTACGACTCTGCTCATCAGTTTTGTGAACAATACGCTTGCCCAGACGAGTCTTGCCTCTCTTCAAGTGTGTAGAAGGACTCATGGGTCATTACCACCTTTAGCCAACACCACACATCCCAATGAATGATGGTTTCCTGAGTGTCTCTCCACCTTCTGCGGCCTCTGCGATGCCGACAGGCTCGGTAGCTGCCGAACTTTCTACTCTCCTTGACTACAGGAACGGGTTCCATTGAAGCAAAAAAGGTGGATTTGCGCAGAGGCCGGAAAAGAGGAACAGAAAGTGCTTGATGTGCGGAGGACTGGCATTCGAAGAGACAAAGCATGATCGGCATACTGTCAGACGTTGGAAAATGCCATGGCGACTCAATATAGATGAGAGACACAAGAATAGTTGTAGCGCGAGCAGCCTGACCTCTATCCTTTAGAATTATTTGTTCCACCTGCCCGAGGCCCTACAGTTGGTGATGATGTACAACAGCTTCAGATGTGATGTCTACATTTGTGATACATGGCCCCGAAGGACGCTTGACAGCACAGCCAGACGCAAGCAAACCGACTGCCAGCGAAGCGGCGCCGACGACTAGCGAAGCAGCCTCTCGATCTCGCCCAACCTCTCCTGTCGCGCCTCTTCACCTCTCTTCCTCCTACCTTCTCTTTCGCCGAAAGCGACGCCCACAAGTTCCCGCTTATTCTTCTGTACCTCCAAAACCTCTTCCTCTACACTGCCCTCCATCACAAACCGTACAACCCTACACTCCTTCTGCTGGCCCAGTCGGTAGACGCGATCAACAGCTTGGTCTTCCACAGCAGGCGCCCACCATGAATCCGCAAGCACAACTTGACTCGCTGCGGTGAGATTCACGCCGACTGAGCACGCACTCAGCGATGCTAGCAAGATTTTGCAGTCAGGATCGGTACGTAGTGTCTCCATGGCTACATCACGCTTTAGTGGGCTCAGACGTCCGTCAAGACGCGTGAAGCGGAGATTGTGTCTATGCAGATGTGGTTCCAAAATGTCAAGGAACGATGTCCATTGGCTGAAGACCACTGTCTTTGTGTCTGCATCGGTGGCCCGAAGGAGATCGAGGATCGCTTCGATCTTGCTGCTGCTTTCATTGGGATCGATATCGAGATCTTGCTCATCTTTTGCTTCGCCGAAATCAGCTGCGGGTTGGACCAGGAGATCCGTACTTGGTAGATCAGCGCGGCACATTGGACATTTTTGCTGTGTCTGGATGACGCGCTCGATGCAGTCCTTGCAGAAGGCATGGCCGCATGCTGTAACTACAGGGTTGCGATTCCGTTCCGTGATAGATTCCATGCAGACCGGGCAATCTTCCTGGGAATCAAGCTTGAGTTGAAGGAGGTCCTGGAGAGCTTTCTTGTTCGCAGGGTTGATGATATCGATTGTTTTGCCTTGGTTCTCTTCAATAAGAGACATCAGCTTGGACACGCGTTCCTCGCCTACCATCTTCCAATGATTGGATGTTTGGCGCAGGCGTAGCAGGACTTCGAGCAGATGCGTCATGGTGTTCTCACCCTTCCGAGCCTTTGCGGCTGCGACCAGACCTTTCGCTTCCGCCTTGAAGGCATCGTATTTTGCTTGCTCATGCGACAGGAATTTGATTGACTTGTTGTGGTACGTCAGATCAGGCAATTTGAGATTAACAAATTTCATATCCTTCATGCGCCGCAAGCAGACGGTTTGCATCAGTGCTCGGAGTAGTGTTTGACCCGCAAGATCTTGGTTCTTGACGGGTCGAATAATGTTAGCGTTGAAGATCTCGAATTCGCTGATGCCGCCGCTGAGACGCAGGAACTTGATGTGAGAGTATAGATCCTTCAGGCTATTGACAACTGGTGTGCCAGAAAGCACCCATCTCGATTGTGCTACCAATGAATGAGCTGCTCGGGACATTTTCGCTTTAGGATTACGGATGTTGTGTCCTTCGTCGAGCACGACTCGCCTCCACTGGACTGAGAACAGCCCTTTCGAGGTCGGCACCTGGCTCTGCTTGTCCTTATTGTTGGCAAAGAGCTCGAGCGTCATTGTCTGATATGTCGTAACGACAATGTCATATTCTTTGAACTGCTCCGGCGCCAAACCACGCTTCTCTTGCCCATGATACACGAGCACGTTCGGGGCATACTTGGTCTTAACATGCATCTCTGCTTGGTTCTTCCAACTGCTCATGACGGAAAGAGGTGCGATGATTAGCGTGGGTTGACCATTCTTCCTGGGATCAGCCATGATGAGCGAAATGATCTGTATGGTCTTGCCAAGACCCATGTCATCTGCAAGTATGCCACCAGAGGCAAGTTCGGGCGCGCCTTTCACCATGAAGTTCGTGACGATGTTCAAGTAGCCCCCTCTGCACTTCTTCCAGAATTGTACACTGTCCCCATTCTCCTTGTCCGGCAAATGTGGCGATTCCTGCTCAAGCATCCATTTCAATCCTTGGCTTTGGTATGGGAGAAGTTGTGTAGCAAGCTGCTCTGGCTGGTCAGTCATCTTCATCTTCGCAAGGTCCTCCTCACTTCGGGCGGATTTGCCCACCGCATTTTGGACGTCACGGGGGTTGAATGTCGCCGTGTCGCTGAGCAAGTTTCTGATATCTTGCGCCGGGTCAGTACCGTCGCCGGCGGTCCCTAGATTAGCGTATCTGTTTGGACCCACGTTGTCGTAAATGACATTGCCCTGCTTGGCCATCTTAGCTGCCGCCTTCTCTCGGGCTGCCCGCTGCTTCTCAAGCTCTTTCTGTCTCTTCTGCCGAGCAGCTTCAGCCTTGTCCAGTTCCTTGACTGGCAACTTCTCTGCGAGCAATTTCGTCCTGAGAGCCCATTTTGCAGGATTGCTGGCTGTGCCAAAGAGCTTGAGGCCAATCGGGCAAGTGAACCCTCCTTTTATACCAGTGAGGGCACCCTCCACAAGCAGCTCACCGGAGTCCATGAATGGCGCCAATTTAGCTGCCATGTCCCTGCCGATATGACCAATCTGCTGCCGCCTGACATTATCGATGCGAATGGCGTTCCGATCGTAGGGATTGCCAGGCTCACGCCGGACTATGACGTACTCCCCAACTGTAGCTGCACCATCGTAGTAGCGGATGCCTACAATGCTGGTGTTAATGATGCCATAGAGCTGTCGGTTCTCGTACGCGTCTTCGTCGTCGTCATCCTGAGTCAGATCAATGCTTCTAGAAATGTCGTCCTCGATGCTCCTTTGTTGTGTTGAAGACCAATTCTGGTCGAGCTGTGGTTGAGCTGCACTAGATGCGGGGACCGCTAGCCATACGTCACGCTCAGCTTTTGAGTGCGTCTGACTTGATGACGGGTAGATGTTGTTTGACGGCGAGCTATCTGAGCTCCAAGGCGGTGCTCTGCTATTAAGATCAGTCTTTGTCAACTTGGTAGAGTAAGTAAGGATGATCTCAGGGAAGCATCGGGACGGGTATGATTAATTGGCCTTGAACGTACCTCCCTTGAGAGCTACGAAGTGGTTGACTGCTTGAAGGTGGAGTTGCGTATGCGGAGGACTCTGACTGCTTTACAGCTTTGCGATTAGGGGGGTTCTCCGTATCGCTGTCGTTTGTCAGATCCACCCTCTCCACTTTTCGCTTTTTGCCTTGCGCCATTACTGGCTCCTACCGCCCCTTCCAAGCGGTGGGTCCTTGAGTATGGAGAGGCGAGGTGCGGAAGAGAGAAAGGGTTTGCCGCTGGAAAGTCAGGTACGCGCCTTCACGCCAAGTCCCGCTCAGAAACTACGATGTCACATGACCAAAACTAAAGAGAAACTCATGGAGGCAAATTGGAAATGCGTTGCGTTGAGCCTAGACCTGACTTCTTGAGACTGACAAATGTTCGCGGTGCTATGGATCATCTTCGTCTTCACTGTCTGATATACCAACCAACGTAGCATCGATTGGCGGCACCTCAGAGTCTGAAGATTCATTACTATCGTACCCCGCCCTTCCTTTGCCTTTGACGACATCGCTAAGGTCTGGTGCTTGCATTGGCATACCTTCGGTCATGTTGTTCGCTGGCGTGAAGAATGGTTTGATTGTCTCGGCTGCTGCTGTTGCTGGGGCCCGGCCGCTCGGAAAGTGTTGACCCTGATCTTCGGTAATCACTATGGGCATGGGGGGTTGTGTTGCGTCTCCCTCCACTCGCGGTCGCTTCGCGACGGGGGCGTTTTCCGTTCCTTCTTCGACAGAAACTGTTGCAGCTTGCGTGTCTTCCGATGCAGAAGCTGCAAGCTGAGCGTCCATGCTCTGCTCCAAAAGTGTCGTGAAGTCACGCTTCTGCGAACTAGCAAAGTCGTGCAGGCCTTGCTGACTCGAAGACGTTTCTTGCAGATTCGGCTCGGCAGCTATGCGTCCCACTGCAACATCCACATCATCATGCGAATATGGCTGCATAGCATCACCATAACCATTTGCTTGAGCTTCCTTTTGCTCATCCTTGTCCTCAGCTTCGTCCTCAGCGTCGTCCTCAGCGTCGTCCTCAGCTTCGTCCTCGTCTTCGTCTTCATCTTGTCCTGCAACATCGGCTTCCATATTTGACCCAATGACCGGCATTCTTGGGCGGAGCATAGCTTCGAAGGCTAACTTGAGAGTCTCGTCGAGCGTATGCTGTGCAAACCTAGCACAAAAGGGCATGACGCTCGGTGCCGGAGCTGCAATCCTTCCAGTTTTGGGATCTGTTCGAGGCCGCGAGGGATTCAGCACACTGGCAAGAATAGCCTCGTCATGGTTCAAAAATATAGCTGTTTGATCGATCTGCATTCGGGTACTACCATAGCCGGTAAGCTTGTGTAGCGGCGCATAAGTCAGTATTGAGGGTAGTAACCGATAAGCAGAATCGTATAGGCTAGAACTTCCTAGATTGGAATCATCTTGTCTTTGCAACGCAGAATTATTCTGGAGGAATGCCTTATCTCCGGTTTGCGCTGTGAGATCATTGCAGCAATGCTTCACGAGTCTCTTAAAGTTGGTAGAGTCGGATTTGCTAAGGGTTAGGAGGCGATGTGGCAGCATGGAATTTACAAGGTCGTAGACCGCACGCCTCACAGTCTCGTTCTCAGGTTCAGCATCAAACAAGTCCCAGAACTGCGTCGCAATGCTATGACAGACAGGGGCCAGGGCAGATTTGAACGTCTCGGCCAAAGCTTGGAAGAGATTTAGGACTGCAACATGAATGAGTGGCAGGCTGAGCCACAACTCCTCGCGCTCATCTCTAGTAATCTCATTGTTTGTGCGTAATGAAAATCTCGCCGTAGGTGGAGTAACAGCCGTAAGTCGAGTCGTCAGATCGAGGAGCGCACCTAACGGCAAATTGACCTCTTGCGCATGATTGCAGGTCAAAAGGTGTCGCAGAACATCGACCTGTCGCGCAAGCATAGAACACCCCTGGGACACACCGGACCATACATCGAGACCAAGCACATTGTTATTGATGGTTGCGGGTGCACTTGCCGCTTTCTGCTTCCTACTGACCTTTGAGGTATGCTGTGTTGCAGCCGACCAGTCCTCGATGATAGCTCGAAAGACGAGATCCGCGGTATCATGTGCTGCTTCAATAGCCTGAGCACATATTTGGGTCCACTCACTGGCGACGGCATTCTTCGGGGCACAGAAGTGCAGCCTTGCAAGGACATCCTGTGCTGCAGAACACATGGCGTGCGGGCAGCCCACGTCGCTAATCAAGCTGAGGCATATTGATCTGATTGAGCCGACGTTAGGTCGGAAGGTTGATGCGAAATGCTTGATCAGAGCATGCCAGCTGTGCAGGACAACCTGCAGAAGCGGACTGAGGCTTCGAACTGACTTGCTCTCGTTTTGAGCCGTGGTAGGTTTGATGATACCTAGAGTTGCCGAAATGAAGGCTGGCAATGTGGGGGTTGTAACCTCACGGACCAGAGCTTGCTGATCAACTGTGAGGAGGTAGATTCGGGAAATGGCGATGACACAAATACTCTTCACCTCGACCGGATCAGGTTTGTTGAGACATGAAATCAGACTTCGAACCCAGCTGCCCGATTCTGACACGAACGCAGCGCCGCCTGTCTCAGCCAGTGCTTTGGCGATGACGATGCCACAGTATCTGCCTTCCACAGTGCGATCTTGAAGCAAAGCTGAAACTCGTGTCCTAAGCTTGTGCAATAGCACGGACTGATCGTTGCTTGGAGAAGGGTCGCGAAGTATGTCAATACAGCCTGCTACTGCAGTCGATAAGTAGCCGATTTGATGTGGTAGCTCGTCAATTGGGGTCGAGGTGAGCCGAGTCGCAATGGCTCGCAGCGCATTGAAGCTTGACATATCCTTGTCCTGGAGGGAGCTGTGCTAATGCAGGTTTCAGGAGCTACAGCTGGACTCCACGACGTCGTTACCGTTCGTAGGTAGCGAGGTATTACATCTTTCACGAAATTTCTCCAGTGCTCTACGAGTTTGCAATGTTCCATAATTCCATTCAGTCACGTGACGGTAGTTTTTCTCCACTCTTTCTCTATGTGCGAGCAATATACGATGGACTTAGAATCGCCTTGGCCTCCGTCAAGTGGTATCGGGAGACGCACCCATATGGCGCTTTTGACCATAGCAATCTGCGCTGAAGACCACATATGACCGCCAAGGTTCTGCCCTCGAGCTCATTGTGCCGACAAGTTGTAGGGATGAGTCTCAGCCCCTCATCAATGCATGCCTCAAGACATGGCAGGTCTCTGACTGCATCACATGATGAAACGACTTCTTCGAGATCGAAGCGCTCGTCAATCTCGGCTCTCAGGCGCTGCACGTGCTTAGGGTGCCGAGTCAAAAGCTCCATAACTTGAGGCAGAGCGATGGCGGTCGTGTCAGCGCTGGCACTGCTAATAACACTGACTTCAGACAAGACCTCACCCCACTCCTTATTGTTCGGGTCACCGGTCTTGTCGGTCAATAGACAAGAGTAAAACCATCTGGCTGTTCGCCAGCGTGATGTCTCCCGATTCGTTCCATTGCCTGGTGGTATACGACGTCGTTCCAGGGCTCCGCTTGTTTCCGGGCTTGCCGCCATTCTGGACTCAGCCTGCACAGCCGCGCGAGCTACACAGCCGGGCGAGCTATTGATAGTACTTGTAGGATCATACGAACATAGCTTGCGTATGCAACGTCCGGTTTTCTGCTTGCCGGTATCGTGCTTTGGGCGTCGTGCCATCCATGTTTTCGGTTATGACCTTATCCGTGCCTTGCTCGGTGAGGCCCGTCCTCGATAACAATACATGTTATCAAAGCTTCGATGGTCCACAAATTGATGATTTGGTCGAGGTTAACGGTACGATCGGCGGCGGAGTCGGGGGTCGTCGCAGGCGCTGCTAGAGGCGCAGTACCTTTTGTCTAGCATTGCAAGCAGGCGACTGGTGACATCGGCAACCTTGAACTTCCACTGTTCTAAGTTGTTTGATAGCAAAAGCAGCGGACATCAGCTTCGTTTTCGGGAATGGTCAGGCTCCTCGACGAAATCGATAAGGTGAGTGTGGCTGCCGCTGAGGATCTCATAGCTCTTGTGTTTGATGCATTTGGCGTGGTGTCCGTAGATGTCCTTGATCGCCGTGAGGGTACCGAAAGACGGGGCTTTGGGCGCCATCCACCGGATGGGGTGCTCTTTGTGAAGCTAGTATAAATTCCTTGGCCTGAATCCACGCGCACTCAACCAACAGCGGGGCAGCTCCGAAAAACCTGCGAACGCAGAAAGAGCAGCGTATTTGCGAAGTCCTTTGGATCAGGGAAACGGTTGAACAGTGGTAGGACGACAAACTAAACGGCCAAGGCGACCGTGGCAGCGGCGGCAAACGACAAGCCAAACATGCTGTGTAACAAGTTATGGGAATAAATTTTTTTTGACTTACTTTCTGGTGTGTAGCAGCAAATGCTAGTGTACATACCTCTCACGCTCGGGATTCTATGCCCAATGCCACGACTGGCTAGCTGCGAGAAAAGCATTTCTCGCTTGGTACTCCAGTCTGTTGTTATCGTAGTTAGGTCAGTGACGCACCGCGATAAACACTGGCGCAAGAGGTTGCCCAGAAATGAATGCTTGCAGTGCTACCAGACTTGCAGCAATGAGCGGATACCGAACAAGGACGGACCAGAACGGAATGCTTTTGGAGACAAGAGAGTCGAGGGGAGTTATCAAGTGTTCAGAGTTGGCAGTGGCGGGCACGCCTTGCCGTGTCTCCTGCTGCACATCTCACCTCAAGTTTCACGGTGTGGGAACATCGTTCCCAGCAATTCATGGGTTACTGTTGTGATCGAAGACTGAGATGCCTCTTAGGACGTCGAATTCGACGATGTAACCACAGATAAGCTACTTGTCGCATATCAGCAACAGTGAGAATCGACCAGACTGGATGGGCCTGAAGAGCCTATGTCATGTCCAGTTGCTCCCGTGGGTCTCTGATCGATACTGCCCAATCGCGCTGCATCTTGTTGCATCGTGTGTGAGCAAGCAAGCAACGAGAAAGACCACATAAGACCAACAGGAGCTGAGACGAGTTCCAACGGGGCAGCCTGCATTGAAGCTATCCCCAAGATAGTTAGAAGTCTGAGCGCAAGCCGCTCGGTGGCTGCCGTATGATGTACCAAGTAGCGTGTATCTTAATAGTGTCTCCGAAATAAAGGAATATTGAAGGTGTTGTCGCTACTCCTTGTAACCACTCGAAGTTCGACTAGCATAACCCAGCGTACAGGCGTCCGCACGATGCAAGAGTCACCGATTGCAGCAAGAGTAGCATAATGCGACGGCCCATACCGCACTGTACACCCGCTGGAGAAAGATGTCGGTATGCACAAATTACCAGCGAGTGCTGCGACAGGAGACCTGACAGTGACAGGGCCACGAGGACAAGGGCAAGAGATACATCGGACTGCTAGACGCTGCAAGAGTCCAGGGCTCCTGGGCTGAGCTGCCGGAATTGATACGCAAGGTGACCAAGCATGCCCCCAACCAGACCGTCCTCATTGAGACGGCGACTGCCGAACACTTTGTCGCGACGTACACCTCACAACGCCCCCAGACTGCTACGAATACGTCCAGGGCACCCATAGAAACGTTGCGACAGGCCGTAAGCAGAGCTCAGAACAACTCGACAGAAGAGGTCTTTCAAGGGCAAACATGCCTGGCCTGGGCGGCTTGGGTTGGCGCAACATCCGGGCAAGCTGATCCCATAAACCTTACCGACGTTGTCCCTCTCTTCGATCGATACGGCCTGAAATCCACATCTACCTGGACCAAGATATGTCTCCTGAAAGCAATCTTCATACAAGCAAGATCCTACGCCCAACATGGAGAGAGCACAAAAGCAGTAGCAGTCTACAAAGCCGCTGCCTCTTGGATCGAGCTTAACGGCGAGACGGTCAAGCCAATACCACAGCTGTCTTACTGGGCGGAGCAAATACTGGCCCAATATGGCACCCTTAGCTTGGATTTCATATCCTCTGAAGAGCAGCTGAAAGTCTTACGACTATGGTCGATATTGGTTGCCAGATCTCCAGAAGCCACGCCGGTAACATACGGCAATACTAACTCGCACTTGGCCCGCAGCAGTGTGTGGAACGTCTATTATCACCTCCTCTCGAAAGGCGTAGCCCAGCCGCAGTTCGTATCAACATCTCGTCCCCGCTACACAGCAGATCTTCGGGCAGTCGAGTCTGCCTACGAAACTGCCTTCCTGCGCAATCGAAAGTTTCCAAAAGCCACCGAGTCAAATGATGCTGTCGAAGAATGGGTCGAGCAAGTCATCCAGAACTGGCGCATCCTGTGCGGGCCGGACTGGCAAGAGAGCGACCTTGGAGAAGGTGGGCGCAACGCTCTCACCAGGAACGTGCTCGACATCCTGTATCGAGCCGCTACTAAAACCTTTCATTCAACTCTGGTCCTGCGGCGCCTCTTCGAAGTGCATATGGCTCTTACGGATTTTGAGCTTGCTTATCGGTGCTTAGATACATTCATCGAGTTGAACGATCGTGCCAGAGCAAGAGCTGCAAAGGCAGGAGAGACAACTGCAGAAGCCGATGAAGTCATGCTGCTCACTGTCTCTCAAGGTGTTGAAGGACTGTGTTCGTATGGCAACCAAAAAGAGGCACAGAAGGCCTTCGACCTAGCGATTAGACTGGAAGATTGGCTAGCGGAGATCATTCCAAAGGAGGAGTTCGCCTTGACAAACGGACATCCCGAGCCTGCCGAGCCCGTGAGTGATGTTCAACCGCACTCGCTGTCTGATGACGTCCTCCAGACTGTGTTTCGTGCTATAGGTGTCGCAAAGGCTCATTGGGCAAAATGGTCACCGTTCACGGAAAGAAGGAATGATTTGCAGAGTGAAGCACTTGCAGCGCTGCAGAGAGCCTCAAAGCTTGCTCAACCACAGTCCTCTACATTATATGCTTTGGCGCTTCTTTGCGCAGAAACGAGGGATATTGCACAAGCGCTGCGGTGGACCAAACTTGGCCTTCAGCGTGTGTCACAGTCAGAATCCAGCTCTGGCAATCCGGCCAGCGGTCGCGAACGATGCGCATTCTGGCACCTGATGACGCTGCTCTTGAGCAGCCAACAAGACTTTGACACCGCATTGCAAAGCAGTGCTGCTGCGCTGGACTCAGTAGTCCCGACAAACATCGGCCTCCAGCAAAGTCCGAACAGCTCGCGGAACGGATCTATTGGTAAGCATTCTGGAAAGCTGATGCTAAATACGGCAGCAGACATGGAATGTGATGACCTACAAAGAGTCATCGAGCTGCAAATCTCCTATCTGGCCTTGGTCGAGCTTATCGATGGGCCAGAAGCAGCCTTGAACCACAGTGGTGAGCTGCTTAGTCTCTATTCGACTCTATTTCAGCGTTTCGATATCGGCGACGTAAAGCCATCAGTCGAACAGAATTTACTACCGCCCAAGAGCTCCGCAGGCACAGTCAAAAGCGCGAGGGGAGGCATGTTCTCGAGGCGGAAGCCGACGCCGTCGATTACACCGTCAGCTACCACTGCTAGCGTTGCATCTGCGGCACATACTGAGCAGAGTGCCAGGCCGACGACACAAGCAAGTCAAGCACCGACCATACAGGTAACTGATGAGAGCGGAAAGTCACCTTTGAAAAAGCACCATCGTTTTCCGCATCGACATCATGACCACGATCCTTCCTCGAAGCACCATTCGAAAGGTGTACAGCCAGCAACTGCCCAGGGTTTCCAAGAAAACGCTGACAGTAAATTGCAACAAAGTCCCGTAACGTCGAGCAATGGCCAGGCAACGTCTACTAGCATGACAGATGCGGTGGATCATGCGTCCCCGACTAGTGCTCAACACGATCCCCGACCGGATGCCAAGCAGCCGCTCGGAGAGGTACCTCACAATATCGCGCCTCACGAAAAAGCCCCAGGTTCACTGCGCCATTCTGTTCAGCCGCCAGAGCAGGATGTGCGTCTACCCACCGTGCATGGGAAGACGAGCAGTACTTCACCGGTACCTAGGTTTCCGCAAACTTTGGCTCAGAAACATGCTTTGGTAGTGCTCAGCAAGACGTGGCTGACAGTAGCAATGCTATATCGACGATCCCTCATGTTTGAGGATTGCAGAGAAGCTACAGAGGAAGCAGCAAAGGCAGCCACGCGTATCGAAGCGATTGTATCTGCCACCGACCCCTCGGCCCGAGCGTTGGCCGATGCAGGGCGGGGTGGAGGAACAAAGAGCTCGGACGAAGTATGGGCGGATGTCTATTGCTCAAGAGCTGAGCTCCTCCACGCTGTTGCACAGCGGAGGGAAGAGGAAGGCACGGTCATCACAAGTGAGAATCTCCGAGAGATTGTCGAGCAATATGAGCAATGCCTCATGTATTACCCTGACCATGCTTCTGGCATGATAGGACTCAGCAATATCCTCCTCGATTACTACGAGAAAAAGATCGACCTGGGGAAGAAAGTCGATGACGGCCGTTCAATCGGAGCCTCACCAGCATCGAGACAGTCGAAGGAAGATGATATCCTCGGTTCAGCTACGCCATCGCAAGAACATCTGCAAGACCCTTTTTCAACACAAGCCACGTCAAGTGAGGATCTTAGGAAGACACCCGAGAACTTGAATCGCATTGCGGCTCGTGATCGTGCATATGGCTTGCTTAGCACTCTGACCAAATTGGGCACGGCATGGGACAACTCAGAAGCATGGTTCGCGCTTGCTAGAGCGCATGAGCTCGGTGGAGAAGTGGACAGGGCCAAGAACATCCTATGGTGGTGCATTGAACTCGAAGACACCCGGCCTATCAGACACTGGAGAAACCTAGGCTGCGGCGGCTATGTGCTCTGAGAGCAGACAGTAGATAGCACAGACTTACAATACCATATTCTTACTTTTTCACTACCTACCGTGTTCACGAGCAGCTAGAAACAGCAGGTAGTTGAGATAGTGCCTGATCAAGGCATCCAGGCGGCAGATCGTCGGCTAGTGACGCACTTTCCCATCCTCGACCACAGCATCGCGCCTGCCCGTCGTACTTGATATGCCGTCAAGAGGCATGATGGGTTGAAAGGCTCTATCTATTGACGCGCCATGGCGCTGAATCCGGACAATGATCTCGTTGCACCACAAGCTGCCACAAATGCAGCGGATGCTTTGCCGATCTTCAACGTAGAACGTGTGCAGCTCAACTTCAACATCGCGTCCGACTTCGTGGCTGGCCAGGTCGCAAACAATGTCCTCATCCTGGCGCTTGCGACGAACAGGATACTTAGGATTGACCTTGGCAACCCGTCAGACATCGATGGTGAGGATGTATAGAGCGACTGCGTAGTTCACGGCTGATATGACTCCAGATGTCGACCTGCCCCAACCCTCTTCTAAGGTTGGCCTGATCCGGCGCATGTTCCTCGACCCAACAGCATCTCACCTGATCATTAGCACTACGCTCGGCGAGAACTTCTACCTTCACTCTCAGTCAAAGCAGCCGAAAGCGCTCTCCCGCCTGAAGAATGTCAGCATCGAATGCGTAGCGTGGAATTCTTCACAGCCTACAGCCTCAACACGAGAAATCCTGATTGGGGCTACAGATGGAGCTGTGTGGGAAGCATATATTGAACCCAGCACAGAGTTCTACAGACGTGAAGAACGATATGTGACGCAGATATGGCGAGTGCCTGAAGGAGCTGCCGTCACGGGGCTGTGGGCTGACACAATTGGTGGAAAGAATGACGTGCGAAGGGTAGTGCTGGGCAGCCATAGCAAGCTATACCATATCGTCGGCAAGACTGGAGGACGAGGAAGAGAAGGATCGGCCAGCATATTTGCTGAGCTGTTCCAGAAGGAAGAGACCGTATCGCATGCTGCTAACGAGGCTTCCGCTTCCGCACCATCGTATTTGGCCGTTGCTCCAGAGTTGCCAGCTGATGCCGTGCAAGACGAGAATTGGTCGAGACCATTCGCATGGTTGAGCAGCCAAGGCATTTTGACTGGAGCCTTAAGCACAGAGCCTGCCGTGCAGACTCTCGGCAATAAAATCTTCAAGGATGCGAAGCTACACCCAAGGTCAATCTTCCCCGAGACAATGTCCGCAAGAGGTGGAAGAAAGCTCATTCAAGACCCGATACAGTTACTGACCCTGACGCAGTGGCATGCAGTCGCGCTGGCTGAGGGTCGCATAGTAGCTGTTAACCGCCTGACTGGACAAGTTGTGTACGATCAAGCCGTACTGGAGCCTGGTCAGACCGCGCTCGGCCTTGTGTCAGACGCCAAAAAGAACACCTTCTGGCTTTTCACTTCGTCTGAGATCTTCGAAGTCGTCGCCACAGACGAGGATAGAGATGTCTGGAAGATCATGCTACAGCTGCAGGATTATGATGCAGCTCTCAAGTATGCTAGAGGTTCCATGCAGAAGGACTCTGTGGCGATGGCCTCAGGCGATTACCTGTCCAGCAAAGGTCAATGGACCGAAGCAGCATCTGTCTGGGGGCGGAGCAGCAAGGCTTTCGAGGAGGTCTGTTTGAGCTTGATCGATTCAGGCCAGGACGATGCTCTAAGAAAGTACTTGCTGACGAAGTTGACTGCATACAAGAAGTCTTCGATCATGCAGAGAGTCATGATATCGACGTGGCTAATACAGATCTACATGGCCAAGCTGAACTCACTAGACGATATGGTCGCCACTAATGCAGAACTTATGGATAACACAGACACAAGAGGTGCACGAGAAGAGCTGGAGTGGATCCGACGAGAGTACCAAGGGTTTGTTACAAAACACAAATCGGATCTCGATGCAAAGACAGTCTATGAAGTTGTCTCTTCACACGATAGAGAAGAAGAGCTGCTCTATTTCGCGAACACAATCACCGACTATGAATATGTGCTATCGTACTGGATACAGCGAGAGCAGTGGAAAGACGCCCTGGACGTGCTCAACAAGCAGTCGAATCCCGAAACATTCTACCGCTACAGCAACGTCCTCATGACTCACGCACCGGTTGGCTTCGTCGAGATTCTTACAAGACGCAGCAATATCGAACCACAAAAGATGATACCTGCCCTGCTAAGCTACAGTGAATCAGCGCTGGCCAGCAATACACCTCTCAAAGACAATCAAGCAGTACGCTATCTCAATTTTATAGTTAACAACTATCCTGATGTCCCAGCCAGCGTGCACAACACACTGATCTCTTTCCTTGCAACACAATCAAGCACTTCGGAAACAACGCTACTGGCTTATCTCGAATCACAGCCAACACCTCCGTTCTTCGATGCAGATTTCGCGTTGCGCCTTTGCACACAGCACAGCCGTATCCAATCGGCGATACACATCTACAGCGTCATACTACAGCAGCCTCTTGCCGCTGTCTCAATGGCACTAGAACATGATGACATCGATCTCGCAGCCCTGGTCGCGGATCGTGTCGACCCAACACCTTCCAATCGACAACTTCGCAAACATCTTTGGCTCATGATCGCCGAGCGGAAAATCAAGCACCAGGGCACAAGCATCAAAGGTGCAATTGATTTCTTGAAACGTTCACCGTCCTCCTCGGAGCTTCTCAAGATCGAGGATCTGATCCAGTTCTTCCCTGACTTTGTGGTCATCGATGACTTCAAAGAGGAGATATGCCAGGCGTTAGAATCCTACTCCAGACACATCGACGGTCTCAAGTCGGAGATGGACGCAAGCGAAATGACAGCAAAAGCTATCCGCGAAGAGATCGCAGCGTTGGACTCCCGCTACGCGATCGTGGAGCCAGGTGAACGCTGTTGGATCTGCACATTGCCCGTGCTGTCGAGGCAATTCTTCGTGTTCCCTTGCCAACATGCTTTCCACTCTGACTGTCTCGGCAAGAGAGTGTTGGAGAGCAGTAACGCGGTAAGGAAGAAGAACATCAAGGACTTGCAGAGTAAAGTGTCGCAAGGTATGGGCGTGGGGCCGCAGCGGCAGAAGTGGATCAAGGAGCTTGATAGCATTGTGGGCGAGCAGTGTGTGCTTTGTGGTGATCTGGGCATCAAGGCTGTTGATGAGTCGTTTGTCAGGGATGGCGAGGATCGGGGACAGTGGACTATTTGAGTGTGGGGATGTCTGTAGGCAGAACGAAGTGCTGATGCGCTCGCTGGGTGAGGGATCAAGCACATTAATCCGCTGATGCAATGATGTGAGCCACGGTTAGGTAAGGAAGATAAAAGTGGACAGTGAATTTGGAGGCGGAGAGAGCTTCTTGCATTTGGCAAGGATGGTTCTGCCAGGAATTATCGGCACTATCGATATATCGGTAGAGTCTGGCAGTACTTGTCCTACAATGCCACCTCCTCCATGTCTTCGCCCTTTTCATCCTCAACCTCAGCCTTCTTGTCTTTAGCTTGCGGCTGCTGCGCATTCTCTTTCTCCTCTTCGCTTTCCTCTTCTGATTCCTGTGGCCTCTGCTTCTCTGGATCTTCAGGTCTATTATCCTCCTCACTCTCGCCGTCTGCGTCGTCAGCTCTGGGCGGGTCCGGGGGGAGATCTTTATCTTTCTGCTCCGATGCTCTACCCTGCTGCAGGTCAGGTGTAGCACCGACTGTCGGACCAGGCTCACCGGCCTCTCTGTCCGGACTCTTCGGTCGACTCGGCAGACTGGACTGGCTTCGATTGGCTTGACCCTGCTGTATATTCGATGACCTGGCCGGTGGGGTCCTCGTGTCGCCCGCTATACTGTCTCTCGGCTGATGCTGCATTGACGGATTGGTCCCGACTTGCCTCAGCTTCGGGTCTGCGTCCAGGTAGTAGCCTCTTACACCCACAAGCTTCCCTTCTCGCTCACAGCCCTCGACCCACTCTGGCCTGACGACGGGTATGTTCATCTCGACTGCTTTCTGCCACGCATCGCCGCGAGGTTCCGTGCACACAAAATGCGTAGTATCTATCCTGACTGTATCGGCCATCTTGGCATCTATCCGTTCCACGGCGGACTCGAGGCTTTCACGTAGCGGAGGAGGTAGAACACCAGGCGTGACTGTGATTCCTGTCAAGTTCTCCATGGTGTGGGTCTTGACGGTAAGCGTGTTCGATGTATATGTGCCGCCGCTTGTCCTCAGCACGAGGAAAAAGCTGTATTCTGTGTCGAGGCTCAACCCGCTCATCTTCGTGCTCAGCATATCCAGGGGTCGCGGTATATTGCCTGCTTTGCTCCCATTTCTATACAGTGCTAGACTCCGCAGGGTTGAGGTAGCCAGCTGAATTGGATCCCACTCTAGCACAATGCTCGTTTGTGTGGCATTTCGCAGGCGAAGGACTGGTGGAGAGGGTGCCTGTAGTCCATAACGGGAGAGGATGTTAGACTGTAGAGCCTGGAAGTGTTCTTCTGCTTGTGTCTCTGCCTTGCTGTTCTGCTTGACTGTGATATCGACTATGCTTCCAGAGCGGATAGAAGCAGGTAGTAGGATGGAGGGGAATTCTATCTGCGCAGTGATCCGTCAGCAGATATCACTAGAGGGCTAGGTCTCAACCTACTAGTCGTTTATCTTCTGTGAGGAGGACAGCAACGCCGGCATCGACCTTGCCGACTGTTAGGGAGACTAGCATCCTTGCGCGCAAGATGTCGAGTAACGCAAGTATCTGTTATATCGTCTTGCGAGTGCTCAACATCAGGGCAGCAGCAGTATTCATCGGGATCAAGAAGCACATGCAAGGTACCGGTTACCACTGAATCCAATACCAAAAGTACCTACAGACACGTCCGAGTCTCGCGGAAGCTACGGTACGGTAGTAGATCGGGAAGCAATGCCTAAAGAGCACCGATGCTCAACCGTAGCTACCTCTGGCCTCGCATACTGAACATTCCGTAATCAAGGCTTCTAGGGATATCCAGCTGTCTGCGCGGAGAGGATGAGAGAACAGTACGCTTCTCATCTTGCATAATGCCACTTGACCCTTTGGGCGTCGAAGATGGTGACCACACCCGAGGAGCGCGGTCAACGTACATTTGCTTAATGCTAGTTTCATATATCACTAACCACAATCTTCTTTCCCGAGACACCCTTGCTCATCACCTCACAAGCATGGTTGACAGCCTCGAGGCCCTGTCCAACGACTTCTGCAGAAGGCAAGCACTTCAGTTGGCCAAGCTCGAGAGCCTTAGGCATCCACTCATTCCACACATACTCGAGGAGATCGCGCTGCGATGTACCAAGACCTGAAAAGCGACGTCAGTAAGTTTGCATCATGTCCAGAGCATGAACTTACAATTGCTCGTCTTAATGCCCTCGCCTAGATCCGGCTCTGGCACAATACCCCTCGGCAAGCTTGTAGACACAAACTTGTTGCCAGGAAGTCTTTGTGCAACCTGCGCACACTTCTGATGAACATCTGGATTGATGAGAACAGCTAGGACACCAGTAAGCTGCAGCTTCTTATCCTCAATCCATTTGCAAACTTTATCAACGCAGTCTTCTTCGCTATGATCAAAGACAGCCTCAGCTCCGCACTCTCGAACAAGATCAAAGTTCCGCTTGCTTGCGCTTGCCAACACGCGATAGCAGGCTGCTCGGAGAAGCTGGATCGCGCTGCAACCAACACTGGAGCTGGCTCCCCAGACCACGACTATCTCGCCGTCATGATTGCGCTTGGCGCGTACATCTTCGTCGAGAGTCGGCCACTCCAAATCTAGACTCTCCTTCTCAAACAGCATTCCCGCCGCTGTACATACGCCCGTTGGCAACACACATGCATCCTCAAATTTCAGTCCATCAGGTATTTTGCACAAAGACCTGTTGCCCATCACAGCAAATCGTTGAAAGAAGCTGTGACTCGACAAATGAGTGATGTATTCGTCAGTTAGTGCGATGACCTTGTCGCCTGCTGTGATACCTTTGACCTCGTTGCCAAACGAGACAACAGTGCCGGCAGCATCAAACCCTAGGATGTACGGGTATGAGGGAGTGTACATGCCAGCTTTTTGACGGTGCGCATCGATTGGGTTGATGGCCACAGCATGAATGCGGAGGACAACCTCATGTGACGCTGGTGTGGGTGGCATTGGCGCTTCCCGGACCACAAATGGCGTACCAGGTGCGTCCAGCCACGCTGCAGAGTTCGTATCGGAGGAGGACATCCTTGTAGTGTTGCGGTATTCGACAATGAGGGCCTAACCAAGCGCAAACATGCCTGGTGAATGGTTGATGGCCTGGTATGCAGATAGCAGCTTCAGCGAACGTCTCAGCGACGAGCTCGCACACTTTATAGCCACGGTCTTTCCTGAAGTAGCAAGACATTGTTGTTCGATGTACGCTCCAAACGGGACGACAATCCAGCCGCCATCGCACGGATCATGTACGTCCAAATCCAAGCCGAAGCGCGCGTCATTCAAAGTCAAAATAACCTGAGACTATCAAGCTGATTAGGCAGCTGTGGGGAGCGTAGCAGCTAGGATTGTGGTGAAGCTAGCGTCTTCGCAAGTGCGAAGTCGATCCCATTGAGGAGGACGGTGTTGCTCCGGAGATAATATACACGCGCCATATGTCCGGAGGAGTTATGTCCCCGATGCTGGCACTACTCGAACACTTATATCTGACCAAGGCGGTGCTCAGAGGCAGTTGATTCCGTTCTCGCGGCTCTGATGATCGGACATGATAGGAAGACATTGGCCTCGCTGGAGCCTTCAGCATCTGTACGCTAGCTCGTCGGATAGCGGTCTCTGTCGGGGGCTACGCTCATTTCGATGGTGGTGAGTTTACAACAAGAGCTCTTGCGCCAGCAGGTGTCACCAGGTCCTGGTCTTAGTACGTGGCTGAGATAACATCTCTTGTCCATGGAGGCGTACATGTACAGCTTGAGGCTAGCTTCTCACTTCTTGTGACTCGCAGTGTACCACGAAGGCTTGTGTGTGGAAGGGTTGAAAGGCTGAGAAGGTTTCGAGCGGCTATGATCGCAAGACCTTGGCGTAATGAGCCTACTGGTAGCTGTTGACTGAGAGACACTTTTTTCCAGTTGTTCCAGCGGAGTCACTTTGATCCTCCTCGTGCCCAGACCAGACTTTAATAGCGAGTCGATGATTTTGTCTGACTGCTCTCGCATCGCAGCAGGCGTCAGCTCCCACCCATAAGCCTGACGAATCAGGACCTCGAGTGTACCTCCCAGCTCTTGCGCGCCTTGCATCATGGTCAAGGCATCCTTTCTGCGTACTTTTCCGTCATGGGCCAGGCCGTGCTTCCCTAAGCTCGCAATTATGGCAGACGACCATCTCCTTCTTAACCTGTTCCGTTGCGTAGAAAGTGGTAGGAGTTTCGCAGACGTATGCGTGATCACCCTCCAGCGTAGCACATCCGGCCGAAGTTGTGCTTTGTCGACTGCGTGTCGTGTAGACAGTCGTCGAACAGCATTGTTAGACGTCAAGTCGATCATGTCTTCTCCGAACAAAGCTACTGTCGGAGAGTAGTTGACCTGGATATTCTTGTTGCTAGCGTTTGTGAAGACACGGACAGCAGGGAGGATTCTACTGCCCATCGTGATGGAAAGAAGCCTTTCTGATTTCAAGGTATGGAAGCGCTTCTGTGATTATGTCCGCTAGCCATTGTGTCGGCGTCAGTGCAAGCCTTCCCACGCTGCTGACCAGTGTGGTTGAATTCTTGTAAACGTGCAATCCGATCATCTGGGCTCGAAGTTCCTCTTCCGGCAAACATCACTGCACTACTCATGTTCTGCGTACACCGTAGACAAGAAAGCCTCAGGCAACTCTCACGTCATCCAACCTCGCTTACGGGAGAGACTAGGCAGTACGTTCATGATCTTTTAGTTGCGGTGCTCAGGCATGCTGCGAAGACATGCGTTCCTAGGTGGAAGTAACTCAAAGGCACGGCCCCTCACGAGTGGGACGTAGTGTACAATGTCCCAGGCCCACCCTTTGCCCGGCTGTCACTGAAGCACACCTCTTATGACCCACAACGAAAGCCAGCTACCCACCCTTGCCACAGCGCCTTATCCAAGTCAAGTCTCTCCATGCTCATGTACCACACGCTCTGTGATTGTCTACCACCCGACGCCCTAGCTCGCCTTGTAGCCGCGGCGAAGTCCAAAGCCCGCTCAACAAAACCTCACAACAATGTTAAGATCCCGACCTGCAATCGCTTGAACGAACCATCCATTGCTTTCTGCTCGGCGACTCAATGTGCGGACGCTACGAGACGGCACGTTGGAACACATATTCCGGCATTCCCCTAACACACCGAAAGTAACTGTCGACCACAGGAAACAGATATCAGCAGTGACATACCCCTGCGATGGCGCTGATGTTGCTGCTGGCATCGAGAACACATACTTGTCCCCCAGGTAGCTGCAGCAAGCACATCTGATTCGAACTCCCGCGACCCGAATCTCATTTCGTCATGGAATCTGTGGACAGGGGTTTTGACCGCCGGTGCGGCAGGGACACTAGCTGCCATATCATTTACCATCTCATTAGCACAATCACGTCCTTTGGTCTGCTCGTCTCTCCAAGCTTCTTTCCCGCATCTGACCAGCTATATTCTTCTAGCCATAAACACAAACGATCTGGGTGAAGAAAGGAAGGCACTATCTAATTCTCTCTGGCTGATTATCCGCTTATGCTTCAAATGTTGGCATTGCTATTCCTGAGCACCAGCACCTGTGTCTGACGTCTGATACTGGCGCGACGGGTCATGAGGGTAGACGTTGTGGAGGAGTCCGATCGGAAACTAGAAGGGACGATTCTTCATTTCAGCAAGGGGTGACCTTGGACGGATCAGGATGATCAAGGAACGAACAGGACAATCGACTTCTTATCCAGTGGTCCCAAACGGCTCGGCCATCTTGAGGAAGATGAAATACATCCGGACGAGGTCGATTGCGTATTCTTTGGGCGAGCATTGTGATGTAAGGATGATGATATGCAACGTGCTTGCCTCTTTCGGGCCAGACGACGACAGTCTGTGGCTGACGGTCCCCAGCCTATAGTGACGAGAGAACAACACTTGACGACAAGACACATTGGCATGTTCGATTTACCCACCATGCAGTGAGACTAGGAGCGTGTTATCGAATAGCTTATTACGTTCCCCTCTTATCGAATTATCGAAGTCATGCCCAGGGTGTCCAGTATACAGCTCTGGTAGAGCCCCTTTTAGCACTGCTGTCCTCGGTCAACAGCAGCTAAGATGTATTGAATCATCGTATTGGGATAGCAAAACTTAGCCCTCTGGCAGTCTCCAGGACAGACGCTTTACTGAAAGGGACTCGCATCCGTTGGCAATGCTGGTCGACTCTTGACTGGTAGACATGCTGTTTGCCTTGGGCACAATCTTCCTGTCAATGAACTCTTCTTCGGACGTTTCATTCATGTCTACGACACGCGAGCTGCCGTTGATTCTTAGCCTCGGCGGACTTGTGGCAGGCCTCTCAATCGAGCTCGGATCAAATTCTGGATCATCAAGTTTGCTGTCATGTTTGCCTGAGTCTAGCTTCGTAGTCTGAGTGTCGTTACCTGATAGCTCGACCTCAGACTGACCGTATTCGCTGACGGGTGTAGGTGGGGCATAGACCTCTGGTCCGCTTTGCGTATCTGTCACCGAGTCTTCTGAATGCATTCTTCTGTGACCCTTGAGGATGCCAGATCGGTCGCTCCTGAGTACATGTGCAGACCGTGCTCGAACTGGCTGCGCCGGTCTGTTTGGCGAATCTCCCGACAAATTAAGCCATCTGGAACTCGGTGATTTTGCCAAGACGTTCTGGACAATAGGTAGCTCGAGGTAATTATTGATTGCACCACGGGAAGACAGAACCAAAACCAAGCAGACCAAGATCAAGATCATCTGCAATATCGCCAATCTCCTCTGAAAGATGACCTCGTCGGCTAATATACCAATACGTGTATTCATAGCCTGGTTGTCGCGCTCGTACCGTTCTCGTTGCATCTCGAGCTCAATCACAGTGGACTGCCAAAGTTGATCGTACTGTTGCCGAAACTCGCGAAGCTCATTTAGCACTGTTTGATTAAGCTGATCGAGGAATGTGTTTGTTCGAGAAAGCTGCCTCTGCTCAACCTTCTTGAATGCATCTCGTAGGGCACGAGATTGATCCTCAACATATTGCAAAGACATCGAAGAATTTGTCTCGAGCATTTGTAGCCGCTTCTGTACTGACTTGAAGAACGAATCTTGCATGGTCGGAGCAGCTTGCTGCGCTTGTATGGAAGTGCTGCTCTTTGGTCGATCAGTCGTGGAGGGAGATGACTTTATTTTGGACGAATCATGCCCGCTAGCGGAGATGATGTTTTTGCTTCCATCCGCTTGACTCATGGTTATTGGGCTGTTTGAGCTCTTATAGGACGACTCCATCGTAGACGAGCTTGACAAATATCCCGTCATGTTTCCCCTATGATCTGCTTCTAATCTCGTCATGGTCATATTCACCGGAGGTGAGACGCTTTGAGAATCGTCGGTAACGGTTGTTGTAACTGGAGTTGAAGCGGAAAGCGCCGGAGTGGGCTCTTTATTATAGGAAGATGCCTCCTGCCCCGTTGCACCTTCGCTCATCTGGGCTTCAGTGGGACTCTCAGCACGTGAGCAAGTTTCGGTCGAGTCTATCACAGACATCATAGCTTCAATCGCCGTCAAACAGGCTGTAGATGCTGTACTCGCGTCTTGTGTGCCTCGTCTTTCATCCTGTAAGTTCTCAACTCCAGAATCACTTTTTGGTGGAGTTTCTGCGCCGACAGGTACTTCTCTCGTCGCAAGGTCATCTGTGTGTGTGGAAAACTTTAGAGGCTCTGCGACAGCTTCGGGTGCATGTGCATCGAATGTGACTCCTTCGTCCTGGGACTGTTGACCGGTCTCATCCACATCGTCGTCCATCGCAAGCTCCAGATCTTTTCTGTAATCTTCCATCATGGTGGTGCCGTGCACGCGCACTAGACTGACTGGACAGTAATACTCATTGCCATAGTGAGACAGGAAATCAATGCGAAGCCAGCGTGCCCAGATGACGGGGTCGTGTACCAGAAAAGCCTGCACTTGGCGCGTATTTCGAGCTTCGTAGGTACCGATGGTCTTCCACTTCTCCAGTTTTACTGGGTATCGATCAGAGACGCTCACACGGAAAGTGCGAAAGGTGGAACTGAAGAATTCGAAGTTTGCCAAAACAACGGTATCGATCAAAATGTCATTGCATAGTTCGAGAACGATGAATTTGCTCTGAGCCGAACATCGATTGAGCATATATGAATCTTTGTTTTCTACCAGCACAGTCTTCGGACTCTCAGCTTCCTTGTTCCATTCGAGAACATTAGCAGCACAATCAAAGGAAGCATAGTTGAACCTCCCTTTGGACGTACTCCCGGCATCTTTGCTCCTAGCTAGAACAGGCGGAGGGGGGGCAACCTCATCCTGGAGTTGATCCGAGGAAGTCCTAGTCAAGGGCGAAGAGAGCTCGCGAGCCGGGTGCTCAGGACCACCAGGAACAAATCCAGAGAAGTCCAAATCGATCTCGCCGTCATCGCCGAGAGACTCCAACGAGTTCTGAACACGATCAGGCCTATTCCGTAGCTCTCGAGAGTCAGGTTGGTTCCTGCGGCCAACGTGCTCAGATTGTCCGGCTTTCTTCAGATTCTGCTTCTTCCACTCTTCAAAGGAAAGGAAATTGCCGCTTTCCAAAGCTGATTCTTCTTCAGGCACCTCAGCGACGAGGACCAGCTCGTCTGTACCTGTAGAGCTGAACGATGAAGAAAACGCAGTAGCGGAGGGTTTGTAAGATGAAGCAGGGACAGGAGTGGTTGTAGAAGCAAGCATGGTTTCTTTCGCAGGGTCAGATGACAAGGGTGGGATGCTAGTGGACGCAGTAGCAGACACTTGTTCGGTGTCAGCTCCTGCCTCGTCTGTGCTGTTCGCCTGAGGATCTCGCGTGATGGCATCCGTAACTCGATCTGTGGCCAAACATTGCTGCGGAAGGCTATGAGTAATGTAGTTGACTGTCCGAGCAGGACATAGAGAAGACGAGGTTGGGACAGAGGTAGGGGAGGCCGTATCCTGCACAGCAAAAGTCGTTGATGCCAGTAACAGCTGCTGAAGGAGGGCGAGGGCAATCGCTCTCATCGCTGCGCTACGTGAGAGAGACCCCGGTGGATCTAGGCTTCGTCACACTCATTCAATGCGGACTGGACGACGCAAGCAGCCAAGGCAGGACTATGCCATATCTTAGCGCGTCTGACATCGCTCTGTCCGATTAACGAGATTCGAATCGCGTCGCATGAAGTTGGTCAAGCAAGTACGCCCTCGACGCCTACTCCTACTTTCTCAGCTGGCGCTGGACACTACTTCCGAAGTTTTGCCGCGACCACCAACTTCTTTTCGACCAATAACCTGCACAGCGACGATGACACCACAGATGCGCCCATCCTGAGGCGACAATGACTAGAGGACAGCTCTGTAGGGGCAATTAGCCCGGTCATGTTCTCTCGCGGTGCGGCGACCAGAGCACTGCGCCAGTGTAGTTGCATTCGCCAAGTTCGACCAGCAGGCATACGCACTGCCACTCGTCGCCATGCCTCGACAGCTTCTGTGCCTGTGCCGCTGTCGGTAGCAGCAAAGGCACATCCTTGGGCTGGTGTTACTACCCAGATCGATAACGTTGCGCCACGATTCGAGATCGACGCTTCTCAAATAGAGATCATAGACTCGCCCACGGCATTCTACGAGACCTTAAAGGTAAACCGAATCACCACGAGAGTCGAGAACACTTGCTGAGCTGTCGGGCAGGCCAAGATAAGAGGTGCAAAGCGGCGCATATATTTATCGACCCTGTACATTGGCAAAACTGAGAAAGAGTTCGTCGACACTCTGAGGCACGCACTTGAGAAGAATCCGACACTCCAGGTTTCAATCCTGACAGACTATCTACGCGGTACGCGCGAGGATCCAGATCCATCATGCGCTAGCTTGTTGGCACCACTTGTAAGGGACTTCGGCGACAGGGTCAAAGTATGCATGTTCCATACCCCTAATCTAAGCGGATGGAAGAAGAAGCGCATGCCCAAGCGAATCAACGAGGGATGGGGCCTGCAGCATATGAAGCTCTATGGTTTCGACGATGAAATCATGCTGTCAGGAGCCAACTTGTCCGATGATTACTTTACCAACAGACTCGATCGATACCATCTGTTCAAATCGAAAGAGCTTACCGACTTCTATGCCGACCTGCACGGAGCTGTTTCCGAGATATCATACGATCTTGTCCCTTCGGATGAACGTCCTGGCGGCTTTGAGCTTCAATCGCCTATGCACCGAGGTCTGCCAGATCCTGTCTGGCATCCGCAGCGGTTCAAGCGCCATGCAAAACAGCTCCTAGAGCCTCTGATTCACAAACGAGCTAGGCAGAAAATGTTTCCTGTTGAGTTTGCTGAAAACAAGACTTTTGTCTATCCACTGGCTCAATTCGATATCCTTCTTGGCCAACCACGGAACATGGGTGTGCCTATGCTAGGCTATGAAGTTGCCACGTACACATCGACCGAGAAGCCCGCGTTGACAAAGCTTCTAACAGCACTTGCTGAAGATGAAAGACTACGGAATGCACGATGGACCTTTACAGCAGGCTACTTCAACATTGACCCGGAGATATGTGAGCAATTGCTAGAAGCAACTCCACGCTCGAATGCACTCATAGCGGGAGATGGTATGGAGAAACCTTGTACTGTCATCACAGCATCGCCCTGGGCGAACGGATTCTACGGCTCTTCCGGTATATCTGGCATGCTGCCTGCTGCTTATACATTACTATCCAGACGCTTTCTCAAGCAAGTCACAAAGGCAGGGAAAGATGACATGATTCAGCTCAAGGAATGGCGTAAGGGCACTGTAGGTGAACCAGATGGCTTCACCTACCATGCAAAAGGGATTTGGATTACCCTGCCTGCACAGACTAATGATCAAGCCCAGGTTGAGGAGGAAGCTGGGCCCAGTGTGACTCTCGTTGGGAGTAGCAACTACACGAAAAGAAGCTACGGTCTTGACCTGGAAGTCGGTGCTCTGGTTGTGACTGGAGATGAAGCATTGAAGCGGAAGCTCAAGGCAGAGGTCGCATGGCTCGAGAAAGACGCCACTGTAACAACACAAGATGATTTGAGGAAAGTAGAGAGGAGGGTCGGCGCTCGAGTTCGAGCTGCACTCTGGCTGGTAGAGCGGCTCGGAGGCGCTTTATAGATATAGACTGTACCATCAAACACCTTCTCTTACCAATTCGAATCACTCGACCTCTCTACTCTGTGGTCTGTGCTCGTTTCTGCATGTCACGGATGGGGAAGCACGTGTTCCTGCCGCCGCACAACATGCCCCCGCTAGATGATCCAAATCACACATACCTCTGTTTCGTATTCACGACCTGGAACATGGCCAACATCTCTTCGCCAGCTGCCTGGCCTCACCGCGTCTGCAAGTCGCACATGCCAGAACTTCAGGCATCTAACACGAATTTTTCGTGCTCCTCTTGCGGAAAGTGATTGATGCACGAGAAATTTCTTTGTGCGAGACAACAAACATCCTGATATGGCGGTCGGCTCACCGCCATCTTGGCTAGGAAGGTGAGAAAGTCTCGAAATCCGATGTTTCTAGACCAACAGCCTTAGCGCCCGTGAGCCTAGCAAATGGAGCCTCTGCAAGATTAAAGCTGGGGTTCAACTATCGAAGAACAGAAGGAGACACCCGTGCAACACTGCAAACTAGGAGCATCGTTTTGGGTGGCAATTCTGGAGTCCAACATCGATTATGCAGCCTACTGTAAGAGTTCCGACGACTGAGCGACAACATCGTGGATGCCGCCAGCTGTCGGCGAATGCACCCCAGCGGAGCGGCGGACTTTGACGGGACTCAGAGACGGTCCTTGCCGATGCCCACTGCTACAATCACAGCCTAGTCGGCCGGGCTAAGAGCACTACCGAGCTCAATCTAGCAAAGATCGGTTCCCAGAACTGGCCAGGCTTCGGCTATAAACCCGACATGGTCGAGCCCACCGTGCAGGAACTCGTTGAGAACGACGGCCCGTCTCGTGATGCTCGAGACTCCGTTAAACCAGGATCTAATCGCGACTACGCGGCAGCTGCATGAAACTTATGCACAACCTGCAGCGACGATGCCACAGACAGCTTCGTGTTTCCTGCCTCCTCATTCGTCCTTTGGAGCACTGGAAATTGCAACTCTTTCACCGCTCTTCCTCGACAGCATCTCAATAATGAATTTTGCAGCTGTTTGCAGGACGACGAGGACGAATTATAGCCAGATGCTATCCACCGATGTCGGCACTTTGAAAATGCTCGAGTAGTCTGTGTCACTGAGTGCGCGGTTAGCTACACGCCGGATTAGCATAATTCAACTCGTGGCTGGCAAACTATTTGCTGCCAGAAGCGCCAGGTAGGCTTTGAGACAGCCTAGCTGCAGCCCAGTGCAGCTTCACCAATCATATCCTAACCGCGAACCTTTTCCGGACACGGCCAAAATCAGCGAATCATAGACAGTTGTCGCACCTGATAGGCAAGTTCCGGATGCTATGTTGGTAAGGTCTCTATCAGCAGAGCCTCTGGGGTGTATTGGAGTCCAAAGGAGTGATTCTGATAACAGATATGCTCTGACAGTATCCCTTTCAACTTGACGACAAGCATGGCAGCAAAGCATAATGCCAGTCCTTCTTCGTGATTCCAAGCGACTGCGCTCGTCATCCGCAAGGAGGAAGTGGTTGGAGTGAAGACCATGAACCTCGATTCGGGACCCTTACGACGCAGTTGCTATCACGACCAAGTCCAAGCTCGAAGTATGAGCGACTCACTGCCAATCATCTGATTCTGGAGTGATAAAGCAGTCTCACCTTAGCATGTTTACTCCACATTAATAAAACGTGTCAGTACCGGTACAGTCAGCTTGATCACCAAGCTGCATCGGTCTATTTGTTTGTTTCCGTGACGACTTGGTAGGTGTCCTTGCTTCAGTATGTCCACTCGCCATATCTCAACGACTGCTAAGGAGCTCTCCGCTGTTGCGCGACGAGCTTGCAAAGGTGCTCGAGTGACCATCCCCATCATCTGAGAGTAATCGGCTTACTAGGCTGGTGGCTGGCTCGGATCCTGATGCGTCTACTGTAAGGGGCTCGGACACCTGCATTTGTTTGCGGGGTAAGATGGATGCGGGCTGCTACGAACGTAATAAAGCTTGGGCCTTTCATGCCTGAATCTACCAAGCGATTTCACCAGCGTCTCAACTAAAATCTCTCGATCGAGGATCAGTTATCGTGCTATCGCATGGCCGTGCTCGAACAAACACGTTGGGAATGATGAACGCAGGGAGCACTAGTTCGCAATGATTTCTCTAAAGCCGATCCAATCTTGAAGTTGAGGTCTACCAAAGGCGTACGAATAGCGGCAGTCTCGGGTAGGACCCTATGGGATGATGCCATTTGTCTTGCCTTGGTCCTCATTGTGCTCGTATGCTCTTGCTTTGAGGTGTCCTCCTGATCACTCACAAAGCTAGAGAGTTATGAGCGAATATTATGAGATGTTTGTACAGAGGGCACGGAAGCGGCATTGTTTCAAGTGCCGTCGAACATGACAGGTGTGCTTTTCAACATGAACAGGTGACCCCGAGCACGCAATTTACGACAATTACATTGGATCATAACAATGATGTAGGAGGACGAGGTGCTTCTTAGGCGCTTGTCTCATAGGTAGGCACTCACAAGACGACGCCTATGTACACGTAATTATGGTGAGACTTGTTGTTTATGGAGTGAAGGGATGATCATAACAAAGCCACCTTGGCGGAGTCTATTCTGGAACCATGGCAGGCACAGCCAAAACCAGCTGACGACAGACAAGAACCATCGAGGCCCGAAGCCGGGCAGTGTAAGGGCGAGTAAGCGCACGAGTGATGATGCCAGTCGGCGAGTGGTGATGATGCAGACCCAGCACGAGTAATTCTGAGTCTGGCCGAGGGACTCGTGATTGGGACAAGGAAATTGCCGCGCCATCAAAGAAACATGGCGCGACCAGATTCAGCAAAGCTCAGTCTTCGCTGGCCCATCGATGGCTGCATAAAGCGCCCCACTACCGCTAACCTCTGTGCATCTAGCTCGTGGAATTGCGTCGAAGTCTGTGCCCAGTTCTACGTACTCGCCGGCGGCCTCTAGCGAGCTGCAGCTATGGCCAACACTTGTTCCTGCAACTCTGCCCTATCCCACTTCTATTCCACTATTCCTAAAAACACCTATACCGCCCTTTGCTTCCCATGTCCTTCACCATGCCCTTCAACTAGGTCAAATCCAGCTCGTTGCCATGTAGGTTCTGCTATCGAAGTTGCCAACTACATTTCCACCTCAAACCAAGTTCGAGCGTGTGTTCTGCAGTGGCAGCTGCCTCTATCCGCCGACGTTCCTTCAGTCTACGACCGCTACCTGGCCGGGTTCGACCACATTCCACCTGCGTTCGCCCGACGACCACTGTACTTGACGCTCAGACCACCTACACCTTACGACATACTATCTTTGCTACTCATCTCTAATCACCAAACGCCTGCGGTCGATACATTGCTTCGAAGCACCGAGAAATTGAAGCTTAGTGACTCGACTCTCAGCTGGGACTCGATAGGCAGCTATTCAAACCAACGCAATAATAGCAAGGCTGCTTCCGGCTTTCATAAAGATTGACGGCTATCTGATTTTGCCTGTCTGCTTCGTATAGTGGGACTATCACCTTCACACAGGCAACATCTCGTGACTATACCGGACCCCGGGCATCCAAATACATCATCACCATCCTCATTCCAACCTACTCAACGCCTTCCAACTCTGCTTCATTCCTTTTGGCTTTGGCCTACCAGCTCTCCGCACCAAGCTATGATACGATTATAACGACAGTCCCTCTCTCCGCACATCTCACCAACCGATCAACGAGCTCACCGCTCGGAGGTCTGATCGATCACGTTTTCTTTGTCTACATAATAACGACCCCCAACCTTACATGAGTCTCTGAAAATTACGAAGAAGAAATACCAGGAGTTACAAGTTGCCCACATCCCGCCTGTCGAATGGTATCAGTTCCTGGGTGTCCACGGAGGTTAGACTTGATCAGTATCTGGTGTTTCGGCTGTTGACCTCTCTCGACTTCACTACGACTCATATTCTGCAACATCACCCCACAGCGAGCTGTTTCCTTGTTTATACGGTGTTGTACAAAGTTGTGCTCATCGCAAGAAGCCTTGAGCGTTAAAAAGTTTTGCTCTTTTCTGTTTTTTGATCGACCAGCGTCGATCCACCTCCTCGATTCAAGCCTCTGTTAGAAATGGACTGCATGAGGGATCACTTCAAGCAAGGACAAATTCTCGACGGACGTTTCCGAGCAGTCGCACCACTCAACCATGGCTCATTCGGCATGGTCTTCCTCGCCGAGGACCTATTGACCAAGCAAGAGGTGGCTGTCAAATGTCTAACGAAGCCATCAGTAGCTTCATCCGACCTTCCTATCACTGCCGACGAAGGTGCAGATGAGCTTGCATGCCACGCAATTCTCAGATTTCACCCTTATCTGGTCAACCTGGTTCATCAATTTGAGACAGCTGCACATACCTATCTTGTATTGGAATACTGTTCTCAAGGTGATCTCTACGAAGCTATCCGTTCGGAACGGGGACCTCTCGAGACAGAACATGTCCGAAGGTTCATGTTGCAGCTAATCAGTGCTGTGGAACATATGCACAAGAATGGCCTCTACCACCGAGATATCAAACCTGAGAACATCTTCCTCACTTCCACGGGAGAAATGAAGCTTGGTGACTTTGGTCTGGCTACTATGAGCTTGTGGTCGGACGAAGCCTGCGTTGGAAGCGACCGATACATGGCACCGGAGCAATATGACCACGGCGGCAATGGATACTCTCCCCGCCAAGCTGATATTTGGTCTATCGGCATCTGCTTGCTCAATGTTTTGTTCTCTCGGAATCCTTTTGTCACGCCAACCGAGTCCGATGTTCTTTTCGCCGACTACGTTCGGGACCGTCAGTCACTCTTCGACATCTTCCCGAATATGTCGAATGATACTTTCGAGATCTTGTCCAATGCCCTAGCTCTCGATCCCACGAAGCGAGATCTTCAGGCACTGCGGTCTGCTGTACAGCAGACTTTGACATTCACTGTTTCCGATGATGACCTTGACGACTTCTGCACAGAAGAGCGTGATGTTGTTCAGGCAAGTGCCAATCGTGAGCCATTACGAACACCATCCATCGCATCACCTGAAATGGATGACGATACCTTCCCATGGTCACGAGCCTTCCATACCACCAGTCCAGTCAAAGCCGCTCAGCATATGCCTTCCATTCCGGACGAGTACGAAGAAGATATGTTCTCTGACGTTAGTCATGCGTACGGCGAATCGTGGTTCTCTGGCAGATACAATACACCATCGACAATGAGTTCGGCTTTCGGTGCATCTTTCAAGTCCATGCATGTGCCCGCTCGAAAGACCCAGACTCGAGGGACCGGTCCTGCAGCCGTACCAAGCTCGCTTCCTGTTCAAGCAACGCGACCAATTCCAACGATGTCTCAAATTTTTGGTAAGAAGGATACTGTTGCAAAGAGTTGGAGTGACATGTGGGAGGAAGACGAGGAAGAGGAAGAAAGAGAAGCCACACTACGGGCACGGCGAGAGATCAATTCCAGAAGCTTCAGCCATGAGAGTGTGAAGGAGGAAGCCCCACCAGTTCCTATTTTCCCAATGGAGGTCAAGCGTCCGTCGGACCTCAATGCTCGCAGCCAGCGTACACCTCGAAGGGTCCGATCTCCATCTACACTCAATGAGAACGAGCCTCTGCCATGGCAGCCAAAGACTCCGAAGCAAGCCTCGCCCAACTTATGTCCTGTCGACAAGTGGTCAGAGCTAGGAAACCGACGTCGAAATCCCACCCGGCCGACAGAGGCACCATTGACTGTGCCCAAGAAGAGAACAATGACACAAAGCTCGATGCCGAAGAAGACCAGCGTGTCAACAGCACAGGATCAACCATGGAATCGACGACAAAGTCGAAACAAATCGAACAAATCACGACCTGCGTATTTGAACCAGGATTGGCGTCAGCAAAAGGTCATCGACAGCTCAGAAGATGAGGACCATGAGTGGGTTGGAGGTTGGCGCAACTTCCACTTGTAACCTTGATGGACCAGGACCAGGAACAGATGTTTTCATCAACACCTCCCTTTCACCCGAGAAATGCTTGATATGTGCCGCTATTGTGTTTACTGTTTTGATGGATGTGGAAGCGGGGATTTCGACGACTTCTACAACCATATCACCCTCGTTGCCGTCATGGTTGGACCCTTGACACTGATGACTTGCGGATTGCTTGTTCTTTCCTCCCTCCTTAACGAGGTGTCACTGTGTACCAACAGCAGGTCGGAAGACCTTGTGAAAGCATTACGGGTATTTGGCTACTGGGATGGGTGTTCTATGTGATTCTACAAAATCGAAATGGAGTGGAAGCGAGTCGAGCGGACAATGGAATCACAAGAGCTTCTTGACTTTTACTACTAGCATAGGAATAGCGTTTAGCGGGATTACTAGCATTGGCAAATGCAACGGTACTGGCATTGGGACAGCGGCACAAGCATCATATTACTCTGGTGAGATCGAGGGCTTTAAGCATCAACAACATTTGGTCACTGGTGAAGCACAACATCGAGCTTACATCAATTTTTGCTCTGGCTACTATAGCTTGAATAAAAATTTCAACCCCTCTCATACCATCTTCCTCTTTCATGATTGCATGGAAACCGCTCGCACTTGGAGACTGATTAATCGTGCAACTTCTCCGGAAGGCGTGATCTGATCCTACACCTTCGACTCTGAACAGTAGATGAGCCGTTCCAGTCTAAATGCAGAGCTTCTAATCGTCTTATCCTATGTTTCTGTAATGCTCCTTGTCGTCCACTATAGTTACTGAACGCATGTAGAGTTAGTGCCATCGGACACACGAGCAGTCATCATTTACACATTAATGTGTCGTTGGACGAGAGAAGGCCCGGGGCTGGATCATAATTTCTATGCTATTGATTGTCTCGATCGCAGTTTCCCGTGCCACTTCACCTTTTTCGGCATCTCAGCGGTCAAGTTTATTCAAATCACCATTGCATTCAGCATTCTTATCAGTACCAATGTGCTTGCAATGGTCTATCGTCGGCCACGAGCAAGGTTAATCGCTGGTCAGTTTCAGGAATCTGGCGTCCTAACATCGACTTGACTCTGCATATCGAAGTCAGCAAAAGCAGGATCGGTCCATCAAGGCTCGACCACCCCACGGGGCTGGTACAGGGCTTGCTCGGCCCGGGGTGCCAAAGACAAATTGCCGAGGCTACTCGCCTGTGTTGAGTTGATGTCTCCTCATCCTGCGGACGCCGGCTCCAGCAGCTTTACCAGATGCAGACTGCGCCCGAGGTTCATTGTGATGGTTGAGCTGGCGGTACCCAGTGGTTCAAGTGTTGGTATTGGCATTGCTGGTAGTTGCAAGAGAGTTCATCGTTGACCTCGCCCATTGCATTGTCCTACTCTCCCCAAAGATTGTCAAGTGTTTCCTGCCAACCAAAGAGCCGTTTCCCACAGAGAGGGCATCTCATATCCATAGACCACTCACACCAAACCGGTCTAAAACGTCCGTGAAGAGCAGACATGTCGGAAGCTCCTCCTCTACCAACCAAAGGTGGCGAGCCACGGAAGCCTGCTAGCCAGCGCATTCCAGGCATAGCCCTGCCTTTCGTCGGTGATCGAGCTAAGAAAATGCTCGACATTGTAAGTCCTGCTGCAACAACCGTTCACCTTCGGCCCCAGCTAACCAATGCTCCTCTCGCTAGGTCGAGAAATTCGTCGAAGAGGAATGCATCCCGTCCGATCTCGTCTGGCAAGCCCAGCTGGGTACAGGCGACGAGCGATGGGACGGCCACCCATCCATCCTCGAAGACTTGAAGAAGAAGGCCAAATCGCTAGGCATCTGGAACATGTTCCTGCCCAAGAACCACTACTCCAACCTGTCGGAATACGATCCCACCAACAGCGCCGGCGCCTTCACCAACCTCGAGTACGGCCTGATGTGCGAGCTACTTGGACGTGCGAGAACTGCATCCGAAGCCTGCAACTGCGCCGCCCCGGACACAGGGAACATGGAGGTCATTGCGAGATACGGTACTGCGGAGCAGAAGAAGAAGTGGTTGACCCCTCTGTTGGCCGGCCAGATCCGATCAGGTTTCTTGATGACTGAGCCGGACAAGGCGTCGTCAGACGGTAGCAACATCTCGTTGAACATCAGAAAGGAGGGAAACGAGCTCGTGCTCAACGGTAGCAAGTGGTGGAGTTCTGGTGCCGGAGACGACAGGTGCAAGATCTACATCGTCATGGGACGGGACAACGACGCAGACGACAGCGTAGACCGATACAAGCGACAGAGCATGGTTCTCGTCCCCTCGGACGCAAAGGGTCTGACCGTCCACCGCATGTTGAGTGTCTACGGATACGACGAGTAAGCACATCTTCCCTCCGACCCTTCCCGTCACAATGCACCATAACTAACACACCCCCAGCGCCCCACATGGCCACGGCCACATCACCTTCAAAGACGTCCGCGTCCCCGCCTCCAACATCCTGCTCGGCCACGGCCGCGGCAACGAAATCATGCAAGGCCGCCTCGGCCCCGGCAGAATCCACCACGCCATGCGCTCCATCGGCGCCGCCGAAGTAGCCCTCGAATGGATGATCGCGCGCCTCAACGACGAGCGCAAAGTCCCCTTCGGCAAGCCCCTCCGCGAACACGGTGTACTCATCGACTGGGTCGCCCGCTCGCGTCTCGAAATCGACGCCGCGAAACTCGTCGTGCTGAACGCCAGCGTCAAAATCGACCAGGGCGACGCCAAGGGCGCCCTCGTCGAGATCGCCGAGAGCAAGATCTTAACCCCCAACATGGCCCTCACCGTCATTGATCGCGCCGTGCAGGCTCACGGCGCGATGGGCGTGTGCCAGGATACACCGCTTGCGAGCATGTGGGCGCATCTCCGCACCCTGAGGATAGCCGACGGCCCCGACGAGGTCCATCTCAACCAGCTGGGACGCAGAGAGAACAGAGCGAGGGCGCAGGAATGCATTGACCGCATCCAGATGCAGAAGCAGAAGGCCGCCGAGCTCATGAAGCAGTACGGCGTGCAGGAGAAGCAGCTGGGTGGGAGTAAAGTCCAAGGCTTTGCTGCTCAGAGCTACCTCCAGTCCAAGTTATGAAGAGAGTGACCCATGCCGATGCCGATGCCGGTGAGCGAGCTGGCTTGGCTTGAAGGTCTGACTTTGAACAGCTAGCTTGTTGGCGCGAAACCGAAATGTGATTAGAGTATGAAATGAATATTGTCCACGAACAAATCAAAACAAAACAAATCATGCGCCTGGCTCCTAACATGTTATGTTAATTTATCCATCCTTCGCGGCACCGCACCGCACTAACCACGATCGATCGATAGCCGACGCTCTCCTTCGTTCTACAGTACCTGCTACTTTTACATGGCAAATTGCTGCCTCATCTCTCATGCTGATCTCGATCCTGCTGCGCTACAGTCCAGTCCGCTCGCACCGCACCGTCCATACAGATACAGTGAATGTCCAGCGTCGACCGTGCGTTTCCCATCCTATCCTATCCCATCCTACTAGTACCCCAGTGTCTGTCAGTGGGCCAGTCACTGCCAGTGATTGGTTGTGCGTCCCCGAACTCGGTGGCTGCCTGTCTACTCTTAACAGGAAGTAAGGAGGTCACGCGTTCTGGTGCGAGCGACAGTCGGACTGGACTGAAGTTCCTCAGCTTCTGGGCTGGGTGAGACGACACGTTCATGTGTTTCCTGAAGCATGAGTCGTAAGGTGCCCTTACCTTGCGGCGCGATCTTCGATTTCTTACTGTGTTATGGAAAGGTACTTACAATAGCTGTAGCCTAGCAGGGAGCCTACACGACAGGTTAAGTTGAGGAAAGCATGACATTTTTGCAAGGATTTCATTTTGTGCTAACGTGTCATGGTTAACTACCACGCTGCATCACTTAGAAGTCCATTCTCAGCGCAATGGCGGGCTTGCTTTCTTCATCGTCCGACAGGCTAGCCCCTGTGTCAATCCTCCTGTGCATACTCTGCTTTCTTCCGAGTCCGGCACTTCTTAGCAGTTGTTCCAATTGTGTCCGTTGCTCATTCTCCAGCTGCACAACCACTGCTCTGAATGTGGGACCATCTGCACTTGCCAATTCGAGAAGCCCGGATGATGACTGCTTGGGTAGGTCTTCTTTGCTGCCGTTAGGTACTGGGTGCGTCGCCCGTGTTAGTAGACAGGGGACGAGCAGCGACATCGCTGCTGAACGTGCCGTTGCGTCAGCCATGTTTGGTACTGATGAGACAAGCGACTGCACAAGGCTTGTCTTGACAATTTCTGGATCTTCGGCATCTGTGTTCGTAACGAATTGCAGTATGTGTGGCCAGAGCATGCGGCCAATGGCTTGGTCGCAGGGTGTTCTGGACGAGGTGTTGAGAAGCGATCTGACACAGCCTGCGGAGATCCTAGCGAGACCGACGTCCGAAAGAGTATCGAGAACTTCGGAGATAGACCTTGCGATTAGCTTGTCGCTAGGCGGAATCGCCGACGAGGCAGTGGTTAGGACGATGGTGAGCGAAAGGAGGGTATTCTTGGCACAGATGATGGAGAACTCGTTCTCCCGGCGTTGTGCTATGGTGAGTGTCGACAGCATCCGGGTAAGGGCTCCTAGGACAAGACGAGTATTGGTTGCAGATTCTGAAGCTGAAGTGCTGGACTTGACCATCTGTTGAAGAAAAACGCGGAATATTGGCATAGCTCGGGGGATGACTTCGTGCTGACAGACTCCAGTGGCGAGCATCGTGCAGTAGCAGTGTATGATGCATGCGTAGAGATCTGCGCGGATGATGGATGGGAATATGTCTGCGACATCGGTGAGTGCTTGAAAGGACATTAGAACCAAGTTGATGCTTTCCTCAGACAGCGGTCTAGCTATCTGTGTGGGCGGGTCGTCAAGTGTGGGGATAAGCCCGGCCAGGACGAGGATGACTATTCTGGTAAGTTCAAAGAGCTGGTCGACATCTTCTGAGAGCTTGTCATCACGACCTTGTGACTTCGCGATGATGTGATCAAGCGAAAGGTTGCGTGCTATCTGCACTAGCACCGCCTGGACTTCTGATGTGCTCGTCAATGCTAGTCTATCCAGGGTATCAGTGGTCTCGTCGAATACTGCCTCTTGGTATACAGCATTTCCCGAAACAGCAGGGGTGAGGATCCTTTTCAGCGCGCCGAGGATAGCCAAAGCATGGGCCTGGTTGTCTCTTGCTTGTGTCACAAGTGCTTCATAGGCAAGGCCAAAGAGTATAAAGAAGAAAGCCACAGGCTCTTCTCTAAAGTTCATGTCCTTGCCTGCTGGCCCGTTTCCGTTGACTTTGGGCTCGTCTGTCGAGATCTGCTTGTTGTCGAGGGCGTCGAATACAGCATTGCTATCCTTCTCAACGAGAAGGGCGATCGCATCCACAATATTCAGCCAGCTTTTCTGATAGAACACAAGCCGTATTTCTCTATCGAGCGCAGAATACCTTTCGTAGGGGTTACTTGAAGCATACTCGCCAAGGGTGTCGGATATCTCGGGTTCAAATCTCAAGCTTGCAAACTCCTGTAGAGCTTTCAGCCACAGTGGAGCCAGTTTTGGCACGTAAGGATGCATGATATCTTCCAGGTAGGTTTGCTCTGTGGTCGCAAGTTGCAACTGAGCCCAGCCTGAAAGAAGTGACATCTTCAGCATGGATTGAGCGTTCCAACTAAGATCCTTAAGATCACCAATCGAGTTGTCCGGCTTGTCTGACGCCATATTTTCCAGGCCAGCAGAGAGGACCTTGAAGATTCTTCCCATTCTGTCGACGTTCGTGACAATACCTGTCGCAACAAACGTGGCGCACACCGATATTGCTTCGGCGGCTAACTCTGCGTTTGAGTCAGCCGCGAACGCCGGTGTCAGAGCGGAACTGATTTGTGCTTGATACTGCTCCAGCAAAGAGGCTTCCAAAAAGTCCGGATCTGGAGTGCGGCCAAACATCTTTAGTATTTGGTCGAAGATGTGCAAGCCGCGGATTCGAAGCTCGACAACAACAGCAGTTGAGGCCAGGAAAGCTACCCTCACGACCTCAGCCACTTTGCCCTGCAAAATCTGTTCAGCCGCGATGACCTGGTCCGCTAGCATGGCATCGCGAATAACGTCCAACATTTCACTCAGAAGACTCATTGCAAAATCACGCACCTGCCATCGCATGTATTCTTGACCTTCAGCAGTCTGCTCCGGCTTCTCAGCCTCAGTAGCCCCAACTGCTGCAGTCAAGCCTGCAACGTCTTCATCCGCTAGATCGGCAACAGCTGTCTTGGGCCCTGCAGCCCCCACCGCCAAGACCTTTGTCTCTACTTTCTTTCGTGTCCTCGATAAGATGCTTTGACATTGCTCGATCCAAAACAATGTCTCATCCAGGCAAGTCTGTTGCATCCAAGAGCGTAGTGTGTTCTTCAGAGCAGCATGCCTAGGATTGCGGTCGAGCTTGGCCCAAAGTTCGTCGGCTAGGCCATTGCGGGCTACTAAGAGGACTTCCGCTGCGTCTCGCTTGATGAGGTTCTCGAGCCCCGAGATGGCGACCTCTTCCAAAAGTGGCTGTCCTGAAGTCAGTGCAGTCTGCAGACCGTGAACATAGCTAGCCATTTGCACGTGTGCAGGCGCGTACAGCGAAATATGACCCAGGCAAATGTAACTCTGGAGATGCAATGCTACCATGTCTTCAGCGGCGAAGTACTGAAGTAGGCTCAGTATTAGGTTTCGTGCCTTGGCCACGTCTTGCAGGTCGGGCCCAAGTACATTGATCACAGAATCGACACACTGGCCGATGACGACTGGTGTCGCAAATTCCATTTCAGTCGTTGACGTGCTGATGGAAAGCGCTTCCTCGTTGTGATTGTCACTTGAGTAGAGCTGTGCAAGAAGGCCTAGACTACTACTTGCGTAGGCAGAGAAGCTCAATCCAGCTGATTCCGCTACCTCGGAAAGTCCTTTGAGCGCCCAATAATGTACTATTGGATGTGCATCACTGCACAAGGACAGTAGGACACCGATGATGTTCTTGAGGTGATAGCTTGCGGCCATTGCTCCCACCTGCGCATGAATCGTACCCAATGCAAGTGCACAGCCAGCTCGGACATGTGGCTCTCGATTCGCTACAATCACGTCGATCAGGTGCTTGACTTCGGTGTTGGTGAATTGATTGCCGCCTAAGTAGCATAGTCGTCCTAGTGATTGAGTCGAGATGGATCGTAAAACAGCATCGTGGTCCAATATCCCTCTGCGTACAATTTCGGCTAGACTCTTGCTTACGGTAGAAGCCGCTAGCTTGCCCGCATGAAAGTTGGTCTCGCCGTTGGCAACAGCTAGCGCCCCAAGGATGGCAGTGATGGCATTAATTTGTAGAGCAAATTTCCGACCTGGTTCTCTTTGCAAGGGTTGAGCGAGAACTGTAGCAACTTGCTCGAGACAGCTTTCTTGTATCCGAGGCGGCTGCAATGGAAGCGCCACGGCGAAGAGCTGAACTGCAAGCGTGACGCAAGTACTTTCTGGTGAGTATGAGCCATCCCGATTCAGGTTTGCTTCGTCACAGTAGATAGCCGTCGTGTCATTCTCGAGGGCTGGAATCAATGGTGTAGACGCTATTTGGATGAGTGAAGCCTCAAGGGGTTCCATGGCTGGGTCTTGAGTTCCGATTCTTGCTAAGTGGCCATTTGCAGGCAGTGCAATCTCGAAACCATTGACCATAGAATTTACACCGAAGGCCCAGTTATCTGTGAGCTCCCATATGCCTTCGAAGCTACTTGCTGAGCTGGCCAAAGTTGCTTCAACGCTTCTTTGCATGGGTTGAGCTGGGTCCGAAAAGAGGCGGATCGACATGCCTACAGGGTCGCTCAACGATACAATCTCATTTCTGTCAACTTGCTTGAGACCCATGATCTTGATGGTGCACTGGAGGATTCGTCTCCTAAGGTTTACCGCATGGTCGTGGAGCTGTAGTGACGAGAAAAGTCGATTCGAGAGATCCTCAGTCTGTCGTGTCGTTGGCAAACTGTCAGCGAAAGCGATGGAATTCTGTAACATGGTTGATATTCTTCGAGAACCATCACTTGTAACCAGATTGCTGTTATATTCGAGAAAGGCAGATAATGCTGCAAGAGCCGCTTCTCGGACATGTGTCAGGAAGCTGAGCTCTAATTGTGACCTTCGAGACGTGTTGTCACTCGTGAGTGGTGCTGGTAGAGCGTTCCTCCACAGGAGAAGGAGCTGGTTAAGGTGGACCTTGACAAAGTTAGGGCCCAACGTCATGAGTCCTCCCAATAGAGTCCATGCTATTTGCACCTGAGCAGCGCAGAGCCTCAACTCTGAGGTCGCGCTAGCCTTGAGCAGATCTGTTGCATAGGCAAAGACCTTTGCGAAGGTATCGATTGAGCCGGATAAAGGGCTGTCCCGAGCAGATCTGAGCATGGCAGCAACAGCTAGCCCGTAGACGGAGGCTCTTTTGAACAATTTCCCATCTACTTGTTCTAATTCCTTCTTGAGCTGCACTAAGGCGCCGTCAAGCGTGCGAGCCAGTTGAACTGGGCAAGCGGTCACAAATGTTCGAAAGCAGCTAGCGGTGTGAACCTGCACAATGTAGCTAGGGTGCTTCGCAATCTGGAACAAAGCCTCTCGGCATGAGTCCTGGAAAACAGTGGCGGCCGGACCTAGTCGAGAAAGTAGGACTGACAAAGCACGCAATGCAGCCGCTAAAGCATGTTTCGAGGGCTCGCGCCTGCTCTGTAACACTTGCGGATAGTTTTTTAGCACATCGTTGATGAGCCAGCGGGCCGCATGAATCTGACCATTCTCCGTCAGCAGCCGGACTGCAACAAGATTGCTCAGCACATCGTTGACGATCTTCCTGCTCAGTAGCAGTCGAACCCTATTGGAGCATATGCTAGGATAACTCAGAATGTCGTTGAGGAAATGATCTGCGATCTCGCTATATTTGTCCTGCACAACCTTCTCGGGTAGGCCTTGAAGCACTGCTTTGTAACATACGCCGAGGGTACTTCTAGCTTTGCTGGTGGTTGATGGCTTGACGTATTGAAACGAGATGGTCTTCAAGATGTCGGAGAGAGTCAACGAAAGCCGAAGCGCTGATTTGGAGGGGTGCGCAGGTTCCGGTCTTTCGACTTCGTCCTCGTCGTCAGCAGGGGCAGCCTTCTTGCTCGACTTCTTTGGTTTGCGGACCTGTGGGACCTGGTCGACTGGGTTGACTTCGCTGTAGCAAGATAACAAAGCCCGGGCCAAAGTTGTGCATGCCGCAGTTCTGGTAAGCTTGACGTCAGTCTCGAGAACTTTCCACACGACGGTCTTGAGGGTTTCGAAGTCAGTCGAGTTCAAGAAATAGGATGTATGGGTGAAAAGAGAGGTGATGCAAATGCAACAATGCTTCTGCACAAGAGGAGACTTGTCACTGATGGCGAGTGTGCGGGTCTGCCTCCAGAGATCCCTCGCAACATTCTCGTCCAGGCTTAAACCGAGACCTTCGACGCACTGGGCCAGAGCACGGAAGATTGAAGCTCGTAAGCCAGCGTGGTTTTGGGCAGACTTCAAGGACTTGAGTAGGCTAGATAGGACCAAACCGTGCAGACTCATGGCACTGTCTCCAGCACTTTTGTAAACATGACCTAGACATGTTGTAGCTGTGTGTCTTGCACCAAGATCTTTCTCACTCTTGCCCGCATTTATGAAGGAGAGTAAGTCATTGATCGTCTCGACCAGCAGCTGACGGCTTCCCCTCGTATATGTGTCGGCGAGGATCTGACCCAAGCTATGTCGGATGACCCTAGAGGGTGTTGGTGCTGACAAGGCCACAATTTTGATGACTTCTTTCTTGATAGGAGCTTGTTTCGCAGGCAGCTGCTGAGGGTTGAGGCCTTTCGTATATTGCTTGAGTTCGGCGACGTATGTCAATAGGAACAGATCCTGCTGTTCAGTAGGCAGGGAATGCAACTTGGAGACGTCGAGCAATGGGGGTTGGACCTCGTTCGCTGGCGCTGGTGCTGGTGCTGGTGCATCCTGGTCATCACCTGGATCTGTCATTGCTGCTCACTTGCTTCTTCGACCACAACATATCAGATCTCGAAAGACAAGATCGCCTGGCGAGTACAACTTCAGGAAGGCATTCCCCACATGCATAGGTAGAAGTAGCGATTATGATCTTCTCCCTGGGACCCCCCAGTAGGCAGCCTCGCCCTCCGCCGTTCTTCAACGAGGCTCCGCCGCGAGTATGCGGAAACAGAAATAAAGTCGATCAGAAGGACAATGTGGACCTTCTGTCGCGGCCGTAAAACCGTATGCTAAGCAGGAGACTTGTGAGGGTAGCTGCGCTTTCGCAGCCTCGACTCTCATCATGTCGAAGCTTCTCGAGCCCGGCTTGCATGTGGTCGGGACATAACCGATGGTCCAAGATCAAACACGACAAAGGGAAGAACGATGCTGCAAAAAGCAAGGAGCGTACGGTCCTCGTTCTTGCCGTCATACGAGCCTCGAAAGGTACCGTCGCCTCTATCCCCCTACGGGCTATTGATTAACGCGAATAGACGGTGGGCCAGATCCGAAAATCAATCCTACTTTGGCATACGCCATCAACAACGCCAAAAAGTCCCAAGTTTCCAAGGAAGCAATTGAAAAAGCAATCGCAAAGGGTCAAGGGAAAAGCTTGAGTGGTGCACCCCTCGATAATGTGCTTATCGAGGCCATGCTTCCCTATGGTGTAGCTGCTATCATGGAAGGTCAAACCGAGAACAAGAACCGCATTTTAGCAGATGTGAAGAGGATTGTGCAAAGAGCTGGCGGCGCTCTTACCCCTACAGCCTTCTCTTTCGAGAAGAAGGGGAAGATCTGGTTCAAGCAGCATGAAAGCATTGGCGTGGATGAGGCTATGGACGAGGCCATAGAAGCCGGCGCAGAAGAGATAATCAGCGATCATGGCCAACTCGTGGTCGAGACAGCACCAGAATTGTTGTCATCAGTCGCCCACCGCTTGCAGTCTGCACTCGGTCTAGAAGTCGAGAGAAGTCAGATAATGTACGACCCCAGGGAGGAGACGCTCGCAAGGCTAGATGAAAGCCAAGCCACGGAACTGCAGCCGGTGCTGGACCAGCTGGAAGAGCTAGATGACTTGCAGGAAGTGTATATCAACGCCATAACATAGCTCAACCACTGGAGGAGATGTAGATTTCTAAAAATGGTGCCATTCGTGACATCGTTGCACATGATTCCACCTGTTGCTGAAGCTCAACCGCGACTGATTGAATGCCAAGACTAAAGAGTCCTCCGATAGTATATGAGTTGTGCCTTCCTTCGACGACAGTAGCCATGTACCTAATAATCGCCGTTGCCAGCGACAATGTTCTCATGACAGCACGCGCACAAGGTAACCGCCCCCACATCTGGAAATTCTGTTCTAATGGACACCACCACCACTCTGCCTTCAACGTGGCAGGAGGCGCTAGAGAAGCATCCTATCTCAGGCGTCAGAGCTTTCGAAAAGCAGCTTCGAGCAAGTACCTTACGTGATGGAGAAAAACTACGCGCCTTGGTCGGTAGAAATTACAGGGATCTTCTGGCCACCGCCGAGCAAATTGTCGAACTCAACAACCAAAACCGCGAGGCCGAAGTCAGTATCTCAGGGCTTAGCCAGGCATGCAAACCTCCTACCACACATCATGAGCAGTCCTCGCCGTCACCAAGAGCATCGACTGCAGGCCAGCTCCTTTTCTTGAACCAGCTAATACGATGCACATCCAGCGCTACCCAAGATAGATCTGTCACCCTGGCAAGCAAAACACTCGTCATCTCTCGACTCCTTCTGAAACATCTTGAGGAAAGCAACGTCCCGGCAAAGACCCTCCACTGGCTACAGAGTCGCTGGAGACTGCTCCGGCAGCAACTCTTGCAATGCATTGATGGTCTTCTGACCAGACCGCTCACGTCCTTAGCAGCTCTCACACAAGCAATTGGAGCCTATTGTCTTACCACAAGCTCATCTGCCAGTGATGCCGTTAAACACTTTCAAAGTTTGCGGGCCCACCGACTAGGCCAACATGTTCCTGGCGCCACTGAGCAGAACGCCAGGCTCAAGCAGCTGAGGCAGAAATGCCATTACTTGATCTCTTCCGTCACGGCGACGAAGGCCCTTTGCGGCCGTGGTGTGACTGAATTTCTACAAGATCTGCAAAAGCAGGCTCTATTGCAAGATGCTGAGTTAGCCCAAGTCGAGACTCTACAGCTGGACGTCAGTAGCGCATTGCTGCCAGCAGATGTTGTTCGCTTCATGCCATACTTCAGGCGTGTCACGCCTTCAGCCTCGGATGTACGGAGCTCCATTCAAGTCTGGGTCAGCGATATGATCAAGCATATTGCTCGAGACATCGAAGATACACTCGCCAATGCAAATCTGATAGGAGTGTTGCGAGCAAGGAAACAAATATTCAGCATTCTCCTGCCCGCATGCTTCACACTCTTCCTCCACGAGGGTGGTCTTGGCCTAATACAGCAGACGTTCTCGCAAAAAGTATTGCAGCTGGTCATGCAGCTGGCACAAGAGGTACAAGAGACAAGCAGTGCGTTGCGCCATACACAGGATGATTCATTCAGTGAATCGCTCTGGACCTCCGACCTTGTACGCAAGGTGAATGCTAGGATGGGCAGCAACGACTTGAGAACCATCAGAAACTTGCATCTAGGTGCTAACAGCGGCCTTCAGGCGCTCTTCAAGCTCCTCCAAAAGTGGCTGAGACGGATTCAATTGACCAGAGAGGAACTACAGAATCTGAGCAAGATGAGGTGGCAAGACAAGATGGAAGAGTACGACGATGAGGACGAAGAGATTGCCAAGGATATTGTTTCCGGGCTTGCGCGGGACGACCCCGACTCCTTCTTGAAGACGCTTGACAGCGCCTCGCTTGACTCTGCAACAAGCTTAACTACTGCCGTTGGCGCTTTATCGTCCGAAGCAGCAGAAAAGGCTTTCAATGCAGCCAAGTCAACCATGACCAACGATCTCGCCGCGCTTCTAAGGGTTGTCCGCGAGACCCGAGACGTTTTCGAGTCGTTGTTTCCCAACGAGAACTTTCTGGTGTTAGCCGAGTCTTCAGCAAAGCTGGAAGAAGCGCTAGGTCAACAGACAGCGTTAGAAGTATTCACGGCGATGGAGAGCAACGAGCCAAGTAGTGCCTCAACGTTCGTGGCACAAGACCTACCATCGCCAGTGGCAGTATCGGTTCTGCAACAACTCTGCATATCAATGACAAAAACGGGCGGCCTTGACCTGTGGACGTCGACAGCGGCGCGAAAATTGCGCAGTCGAGTTCTTGAGCGCGTTATGGATGCCGAGAAGAAAGGTTACTACATACACAGTGACTTTGATGAGCATTACCTGCAGCTTGCACTTGGTGGTGGGGTCAACGAGCACAGCCCTCCGGAGTCTCAGGCTCGCAAAGCAGCGATGTATTGGAACCGGACGCGGACACTCTTTGGTGTCTTGAATGCATAGACCACCTCGCAGTATCGTAGGCGCAAACCGATCCCAATACGTACTCATAAATTACCTGCTTACTGCGGCGACTAAGGTACGTCGGCCTGCCAGGGGGATCGACACTGTGTCCTCGTCAAACCTGCTGTCTTCGACAGCACTGGGGATCGGCAGTTTTTCGATGACACAGCAAGCAAATGATGACTGCATTGTAGCCCCGCGAAGCCTCTCAACTCCTCATCTACGCCCCACTAGCATGTTATTAGGAAACATGCCGCTCTGAAGTCTGGCTAGTCTGCGCTATCAAGTCCGCTTGGTGGTGCCCACGGCTGTAAGCAGCACAACCCATTTATGCACCCCTTAACTCTGCCCTCGGCTAGCACTATTTCTGCGACGAACCGGAGGGTGTTGTCAAGGCAGTTTATGCTGGTCCGCCTCGGGAATGTACCTGGAGCGACATTCGCCGAGGTCGTGGGCTTTGAAATGCAAACCATGTCCCCCACCTCCACTCGCCAGGACGTTTGCTTATATGGAGCGCAGGCGCACTCTTAATAGCACATGAACGATCTGCACCTATATACCCATTCACCAACCGAAATACTCACCCAAAATAATACAAGATGGGTTCAGTCGGACTCCCTCAATTCAACGTCTTCGGCGAATACTACAACACCATCGATGGCAAGCTGAGTAGTACTCAAGAGACTAGACATGGTATCAACCCTGCCACCGGCAAGCCAAACGCAGAAGTCCCAGTATCCACAGAACAGGACGTGGACGCTGCCGTCGATGCCGCAAAGAAGGCTTTCAAGACATGGTCGAAGGTCCCCTACGCCGAGAGACAGAAGGCGCTCAGAGACTTTGCCGATGCCATTGAGAAGAACGTTGATGACTTCGCCAAGCTACTCACGCAGGAGCAGGGCAAGCCCGTAGGTCGCATGTGCGTCTTCGGAGACAGTCAATGCTGACAATCTCTAGTTGATGTTTGCGAAGGCCGAGGCCTCGTCAGCCGTGACATGGATCCGAACCCTTTCCGGCTTCGAGGTGCCCGAAGAGATCATAGAAGAGGATGATACAAAGAAGATTATTGTTCGACATACACCCCTGGGTGTCGCAGTCGGTATCGTGCCATGGAATTTCCCTATTCAGCTTGCTTGCGGCAAGATCTGTCCCTCCGTGGTTACCGGCAATCCCATCATCATCAAGCCATCTCCCTTCACTCCATACTGTGATCTGAAACTCGGCGAATTGGCACAACAGTTCTTCCCACCAGGTGTTGTTCAGGTCCTGTCCGGTGACGACAGGCTTGGCCCATGGCTCACAGCCCACCCGGGCCCAGACAAGATCTCCTTCACTGGTTCGACCTTCACCGGTAAGAAAGTCATGGAATCCGCATCCAAGACCCTCAAGCGAGTCACTCTCGAGCTCGGTGGCAAGGACCCCACTATTGTCTGCCCAGACGTCGACATTCCTACAGTTGCACAGAAGGTTGCAACTCTGGCCTTCCTAAACAGGTAGGTGCCTAACCACCAATTGATCTGCGATTGGAGTACTGACCGGCGTGTAGTGGTCAAATCTGCCTCGCCATCAAGAGAATCTACGTCCATGAGGACATCTACGAGGAGTTCTTGAAGGCTATGGTTGAGTTCACCAAGACCCTGAAGGTGGCCGACGGCATGGAAGAGGGCACTTTCCTCGGTCCGGTCCAAAACTCCATGCAATACGAGAAGGTCAAGGGTTTCTTCTCTGATATCGAGAAGTCCGGCCAGACGGTTGCGGTCGGTGGTGTCAATGAAGACAAGCCAGGCTACTTCATCACACCTACCTTGATTGACCGACCAAAGGAGGACTCCAAGCTCGTCACCGAGGAACCCTTCGGACCTATTGTGCCAGTCATGACATGGAAGGACGAGCAGGAAGTCATCGACCGAGCCAATGCCACCAGGATGGGTCTCGGTGCTTCCGTCTGGGCCTCCAACCTCGATACCGCCAATAGGATTGCCATGTCGCTTGAGGCTGGCTCCGTTTGGGTCAAGTAAGTACCAGCCGGTCTTTCCTGCGAACATTCACTGACATGCTACTAGCACACATCTTGAACTCGACCCTAGAGCACCATTCGGTGGCCACAAGGAATCTGGTGTTGGCTTTGAGTGGTCTGCAGCCGGTCTGAAGGCCTACTGCAATTCTCAGACTCTCTATCTCAAGAAGAAGGCTTAGATAGCTTCAGGTAGTGAGGTGTCACAATGTGTCGCATCAAGATATGAAATGCTTTGAAACAACTGCGACTCTTCGACTGGACCTGCTCGTCTACAACCCGTTGGCTTACAATGAAGATAAGCCGCGATGACGACCGCACCTACCTGGCCCCTGTCCGATGCACGTGACGCTCCTCGCCCCCCTCTCCGGATGATTAGTTTCTAATGCTCTGAGCGGCGAACAAATTGATTTCACGATCTCCGCACTTGCTGCTTCCTTTCACATGAGCGAACATTGCGCTAATATATCATCTGGGCGATCCGGTGATGCCTGCCATGCCTGTGATGTGAATTTGGGCTCGAGGGCCGGGTACATGTACGTTCGGACGGTGGGGTGGAATGGAGTAGAGTGGATGTCGTCGGCGCCGACAAGAAGCGATGCCGTGAAGCTGGTGCCGTTGGTCCAGGCGAAGATCAGTCACCTCGTCGGTAGTTTCTCCGGTTCCATGGGAAAACGTGTGGTCGTATTTGACGGGGATGCCTGCCTCGTGCATCTCCGCGAGCACGGCGTCGATCAGTTCGTGGCGGTAGATTCTGTGCGCTTTGTAGCTGTACTTGGCTTCGCTACTAGTACCGAATCCCCAACTAACTGTCGATGAACTCGCCCGCGGCGGTTTCAAAGCCCAGTAGCTCGAAAGTGTAGCCGTGGAATCTTATGGTGCTGTAGAAGCCGAGCGCGTCGGTGACTTTGAGGGCGTCGGGGCAGAGCATGACTGCACCGCCTATGTTGAGAGGTACGGGACGTGATTCATAGATGGTTAACGAGATACCTTGTTGATTGAGAGCGAGGGCGAGGATAAGGCCGGAGAGGCCGGCTTCGTTGATGGCAACTGGTAGGACATTCTGATGGTCGCACCTGGCGAGCTTGGAACGACAGTATTGGTGGTCAAGGGAGCTTCGTCAGATGTTTGGTCGCTACTTAAACTCGTGAATACAAGTGTATCTTGTTAATTGCGCTCAGGATATCTCACGATCATCGTGTTTGAGGACTCTGATCGGGACGAGTTCGCTCTGGAAGTTTTATCACACTCTGCCTTACATACCTAATGAGCATCCTGGACATCATTCCCTCTCGAAGTCGCTGGCGTACACCTACTTGTCTCAACGCCGCAGGGCTTGCTCATCTCGGTGACTACATCCTGGCTGTACAGCCTTGCCTCCCCTGGGGGAAGGCGACGCATAACACGAGCCACTGAGTTAGGCATCTGACCTTTGTAAGCAATAACGTTGTTGCCAAAGGCCGGCACTCCGTTTCTCGTTCAGTAACGTGGACCACCTGCTGTGACCGAGAGAGCTGGGTGGCCGATGACCAAGGCTGAGGTCTCACGTGCACTCCTCCGGAACCGCTCTTATGCTCCCTCGACCTTTCACTCTGCCGATGAGTTGAGGTAAACGCCTTATCGGCGGCACAGGCTTGCTTCTGGTGGTTTAGCGTTTCCGCGTAAGTTCGGTCTTGAGTCTGCCTATGCGGAGAAATCATACCCCCCTTCTCTCGAGGGTAACGAGCCACGCTATCCGCCAACTGCGCGTTCCTCGTAGGAAATCTTGCAACAGGTAAATAAGAAAGGACTCGTGGCTAATTCATCAAGGGAAGGGCATATAGTCCGTATATCTAATGCGCAGTCTACCTTATTCTGCCCTCGAGCGTGGATCAATCGGTTGTCCACAGACGAGGATGTCCGAGGATCCGGGCTAGACTGAGGATATACGGAGCAGATAAGCACGCCAAAGGTCAGCGGTGGGGTAGTCGACGAGCAGCGAGAACAGTGGCTTCTCTGCGGAGTATAGGGGTCATAGAAGGTTCACGGGCCGATGGCTGCGAGGCTGAAGAGATCGGGCTGTAGACACTCACTGAGTGGGTGATGGCTCGTTCGACAGGACTCAGTCGAAGATCTAGGTACGTTAGATGTTGGTCTGTTTGATGGTAGAAACGGCCTGTCATTCTTGTAGCAAGAGGCGCAGGGAAACGAGGTGAGAAAACATCAAGGAAGGTGCGGCTGCGATCGGCCTAGCCCGCTGTTTCTAGTTTGTCCTGGTTGAGGAATGTGGTTGAAATCTGTCGAGTGTTCCGTTGGTGTGCCAGGCTTGATTTGCCCGACCATAATATGGTTACCAAACAGATGATGATCGGCTGGGCAAGTCGCACGCTACTAATGTCCCTAGCGAGCACACGCTATCACGATATCTTGAGAGGCTTGGTGGGAAGCGCGTATCCACGTCGGGGGAAAAACAGTTTGATGGATGCTTCAATCCGATTGTATCACGATGGCTGAGCTAATCTCAGGCACAGCTCAAGTCCTCCAGGTTAAACGCCTGTCTTTCCTACCAGCGCTGAGGTTGGACATGCTGTAACACTAGTAAGCGCACAAAGTGGTACATAGACGGCTGGGCCTATGGTAGGGCTTAGTTTACATAGTATACGGGTTAGGCACCTTGAACAGGCGGGTGATTGAAATGCAGCCCTCCTCCGATATCTTCCTTGAAGGCTGTAGTCTAAGTCGTCGCCTTCTTAGTCACTGGAAGGAGTCCAGCATGGGGTGGTGATCGCACATCTCGACATCTGTGCTCAACTAGGTTCCGAATACCTCAACATAGATCATACACAGTCACAGACAAGCTCGCCACGAGACGTGCTAGCACCTCCCAAGGAGAATGTCACGCCTCAGATGGCAGCCGGCAAGATCTGCAGCCGCAGAAGCTGGCGCCTGAAGCGCGAACCTCTTGTTCTGGGTCGCAAGTTGTACAGGCATTCGTGACTGTAGATATGGCTCTGTTGGTCGTTGTATCTGCTTAACGGCCTCTCTGTCATCCCGAGCTTCACAAAACTCGGCGAAGTCAGGCCGCTCTTCTTCAGGAATATGGTTCATGAGGTTATGCCATTTCTTGTAGTCTTCTCTTGTTTTTTGGCATTGCTCAATAGATTCTGCTCGACACCTTTTCAACACCTGCGTCTTGTTGCTGGCTCCGCGCGTCACTCCACGCAATTCGTCTTCGTTACGATGAACACTAGGCCAGCTCAAGCACTGCTTGACATCTTGGCTTGCTTGTAGTTCTGCAAGTGCCTGGGCTGCTGTTGCTTTCTCGAAGGCCTCTTGACTATACTTCGCCGCATCGTCGCTACCATAACCTTCGTCCATCGAGCAATCCGCAGGCGCAGAAAGCCGACTGGACGAATGTGCTTTGGAGTACTGTGCTTGGGACTGATTGCCAACTTTAAACGCAGTCGGAGGACGCTCCAAGGTTTGCAACGTTGATGGCGCAGGACGTCTGGGCACAGACTGCTGCCTCCGACAAGCAACTTGCTGCACATACTGTGATGAACACTGTTGCTGCGCAGAGTTGAGATGCTGTGAAAATCTCTCCACGCGCTCTTTATCAGACGGCGCAGTCGATGATGATGCCGACGTCAGCCACGAAGCAGTGGAGGAGATCGATGAAGATCGGGACCTTGAAGGCATCGAAAAGACATCCGATACAACACTTTCGGGAGACGACGTCGACGACCGATCTGGCACATGCTGGAGTGGAACTGTTTCACAATCGCTCCATGAGCGTTGAGTCTGAAGACAGAGTCGAGGTGCAGGGGGCGGACATGTCTCCAAGTTTGCCATCGGGCATCGACTTCGGTCAAGGTTGCCCAATGCAGATGCGGAAGCCCGACATCGCGAGGTAGAGTTGCCCAATTGAGGAGTCCACATACGTGACATGTCGGTATGAGGCGTGGTCTGGGGGGTCGGTAAATTCGCGAGCATTGGAGGCGGCGGAATCGCCGAAGTCGCTGCAGGACTATTGATTTGCTCATTGGATTGTAAGTACTTCGAGATCCGGTCAATGCTCGGTAGCCTTGGCAGACATTCGAGTGTACGAGGCGTCTCATCGCCAGGAGAGGCATCGTTGATTTCTTCTTGTAAAGAATTCTCAAAGATCGGCCGAGGCAGGAAAGAATTGTCCCTGAATGGCGAAATGGACGAAACATAACCTTCGGTCCTTTTAGGGCATCTAACCACGTTCGTGCAAAGTCCGCGGAGATTCGACAGCCACCAGTTCCGCAGTGCGGTCATACTGTCCTTGCACGTACTTTGTAGAAAACACTTCTGACCCGTAGGACCGGTGCCAGGGCCGGGTGACTGCCGGTCAGACCCACGTCCGCACGCTTCTGGATCCATTGAAAGCCGGCAAATATTGAGCACGATTTTGCTCCAGTTATCGAAGGTGTTCTTTGGCACGTGGAGATCCCAAGAAACAATGCTCAAATACCGTCGTTCGTTGTCGTTGATCTCCCTTAGAGGAAGACCAGAAATCTTGGACCATGCCCGAGCGGAATAGTTCCGGTCTTGCAGGTACTTGGACGCCAATATCAAGGCTGTTAAGAACATCCGCCTGCCACATTGCATCGCACGACAGCCTTGACCAGGCTGGCTAGATGATGATGGAAGGCACTGTTTGAGCAAGATAAGATAGTAGAGCGCGATCTGCAGCGTCGAGTAGCTAGTTTTGGATCGCCTTAGAGTCTCCGTAATGAAAACTTGAAGCGGCAGAACGTTCGTGCCATTATGCTGCGAAGAGGCTTCAGCCCCAAACATAGGGCCTGGCCAGATGGAATAAATGAGGTTAGTGCAGAATAGCACAATCATCTTCACTATAGCATCCGTATGGTCGGTGTCTCTTCGCAGACGCGGCGGGCATGTGGGCGGACCCATGGACCGACCACGGCGACGTGTCTGAAGGAACTCTTGTTCATGTTCAGACTGTACACGCATTCTGGACCGCTGTACATCGGTCGCAACGCAGGAGGTATCCAACGGGATTGCGCCTGATGCGCCGTGGGCATTCGAACAGGAGGCCTGTGGAATGGTATTAACCTTTGGTCGGTAAGGTACGTTCTGCGCCGCATGGTGAGCAGTAGGAACAGCTGCCGGGGCCGTAGGGGTGGTGACACAAGAAAGGCTTGAGGTGTTGTTTGTATCGGGTCGCCAATTTGCTTTCCAAGCAGAAGCAGTCTTCGGCGACTTCGGCGAAGCCACTGGCTCACGGTGCTCGCTCACGGTCTGCCATGATAACAAGTTGCCATTCTGCCATGCTTGTTGTCTTTGTCCGCTGTTGGTGTTCGAGGCCGGAGGCAACTTCACATCTTGACTTGAGGACAGACTGAGGTCAGCTACGTCTTCGTGGGTTTTGTCGACGATATCATCTGACGAGCTGCTAAGAGGCGAGGTAGGAATGGTCGAGTCCGATGCTTGACTGCACGAGTCTTCCAATGAACTCTGAGAGCACTCTTCCAGCGCAAGATACGGGTCATACCCAACTTGATAATTCTCGAAAGCTGACTGCTTCACATGTTCATTGCACGGCAGGAGGGACGCTAGAGGCGCGCCAACATTTGATTGGGGGAAGGCAACGGAATCGTGTCCGAATGGGAACTGGTTGGCGGAGAGTGAGTCGTAGGTCATTCTCTGTTATGGTTGTATTGCTTCAATGTGATCTTCCAGATGATAAGGGCGAGAACTGAATACGCTTCTTATGATCGGGAGAGACTGGGTTTGTGTTTTTAATGAGGCAAACGGGTAACGAGTGGTGGCCTTCACCAACCTGTCAAACAGCCGAGCACTTGACTTAGGCTACGTAGTAGACCCAAGTAGAGTGATATCCGTGTAAGTGTCTGAGTTCAAATAACGTCAGTAGGCCACGAAACAGGACTCGACGTAGTATGCTCGTCACTAGAAATATCCGAAATAGACAAATCTGGTGTGGGGCTGCTGACTGGTGGCTTCGGTTCGGAGTATTGATATCGTCCCAAACTCATGGCTATCCCTTGAGTGAAAGAAGGAGTGGAGGGGTTTGTTGAAACACGCCGAAGGGTAGACGAGTCGCCTCAGAAATGACTCTTTACCAGGCTCCTGCGGTCAATGTATCAGGCAGACCGAATCTTGCGCCGCTGTGGCCAACTGCTCTTTGTGTCTTCCAAGAGGTGCGTGCGTGGGAACAATGACTTCCCGGCTGAAGAACAGTGCTGGCTACAGTCGCGATAGAGCGATCTCGAGATCAAGTGTTGACTCGATTAGGTAGGTGGTATATCCAGGCGGTCGACGAGGGTGTAACACTGTATATATTCTAATGCTGGTGTCTGTCTGCCAGTGGTGTGTGGCAAGGGCAATGACTCGAGCTGTGTGTATTGCAGTTGCCTTCTGAGCACTTTGAGTCAGCGAATGCTCGGGGAGTTAGGTGGTCGCGAATCCTGTTGTACTGTGCATACTGATGCGCCTGCTTTTTGTCGCGCACTGCAGGTAGTGCCATAGTGTCGTGACATTGATTGTGCACTTACGGGTTTAGTGGTTGCTGCTCATGCGAGCGGTACGGTATGTCGTCGGTTTCATGGCTGTTGTGGTTTGGGGAGTCAAGTCGCCGTAAAGCGGCTGGGGAGTAGTGCTTCTTATTCGGCACCATGGTGGCGACCGGCCAGCTGGGGCGCATCGGAGAGGCATGACTCAAGTTGGGCAGGCCCCGACCATTAACGCCTCACCTGGAGCAAAACCAATGTTTCGCGCGCCACCTCTTCTCAAGCAGGCAGCAGATCCGTTCGTGAACAGGCTGTTCATCTTGATTCAGTGCCTTGACCTTGAACATTGATAAACTACACTTCTACATCTTGCAACATGTCAACGGGCAACTGACCCATGGTTGGATGAGGCGCATTCACCTTCGTCGTAGCAACGCCAATCCTCTTCCGGCTATGCCTTCGACCTGACTTCTTGTCTGAATGATCTCACGTTCAAAACAGAGCACATTTCTACATAACCTGATCAGACACGAAGCTGGTCCATGTATAGTATACGAGTGCTGTCGCCAGCCGCCGAGATCGCTGCCATGCACCATCCAAACACTCTTTTGCACCACGCAAATGGTTCCGGGCTGCTTAATTTTACAGCCCTGCTGCCTTTCAAGGCAAAGTGCTCATCTTGCAGCATATGGTAGGCGCTATAGAAGTATTCACGTACTATGGTTGCAATGAACGGACCAAACCCAGCAGACAGGTGACACTCTGTCAAAGGCGAAAGCATGGCTGCCTGCACAAGCCAAGGAGGAGTGCGCATGCGACAGGATGACGGGAAATGATGCAGTTGGTTGCTACTAGCCAGTCAAGACGACCCGGTTTCGAAGCTGAAAAGGGAAGGGCGCAGGTGAGTCAGGATGTGTCGCCTTCGAAACGAATCAGAGTGCCGTTGGGGTCTGACCTGGAAATGGGCCGTGCGACTTTGCCCCGATGAGCCTCGATTTGCTCGATGATCGTGCTAATGATTACCGAAGCATTTTCCGACTGCTCTGTGAGTGGCCAGTCAAGGCCTACTAAGCTTGGCGCTATAGTCGTTGTTCCGAGGCACTCTTGCTTGCAATGTTTCTATTAATGCTCTCCTGATATGTCAGCGCATGACCTCCTGGTCCGTAAAACGTGCGCCCGCGTCGGCAACAATTCGATGCGACAAATTCCATCCGGCTGCCGCATTTAATGATGCTGGTATCATGCACTGCTTCCGACTGAAGCAGGGCGAGGCAAGGCCGAGAAATCATGTTCTGCCTTGAGATCAGCATAAATCTCGGCAATTGGAGCCCAGGAGTCGAAAAGTCCCCATGATTGGCCGAACGCTTCGAGAAAGTTGCACAAGTTGGACTAGTGTCCAGGCCAACTATTCACAATGGTATAGTTCTGATCCAGGTCATGTGAGAAGCAGGCTTGCCACGTTTGCTGAGCAATTGGGCCACCATGGTGGGAAGCCGATCTAGCAAACACTGCCAGAGCGCGGACCAAGAAATGTGTTGTCGCAGCACATCTAGACAATTCAGTATCTTGGTCAGTTAGAAGGCTGGCGTTGCCAAGACCTCGTGAGTGAAGCCCTCATTGAGATCCGGCAATCTCAATGTGTTCAGTATATTGAGCTCAATTGGTACGTCTAACAAAATCCTAGAAGTTGGGACACGGCACTCCTCAGCCAGTGGACATCATTCTTGCCACCAAGATGGGGAATTGTGTCGCAATTGGAGTCTTCAAAACAATTTCCAAGCCCAATGGCGAAACTCGTTCTGCTTCGAGCAGGCACCAGCAGGCCGCTGAGCAATGATGGCATGCTCGGCTTTGTCCCAAACTGACGAGTGTGACAAGTTTTGCATTGGATGGTCATGTGTCCGCCCGGTATCGTCAGTAGTGGGTGTTGTTACCCAGCTCGCGTAATAGACAAGACATAGCCTGGAGTCTCTTAGAATTGCACCATGAAAGCAAGGCATAGGTCCAGAATGATCGCGATCCTGAGTTCTGTAGTAGCTTTGTGACCAATCTTGCCTTAGATTATAATACTCTTTGACCTTCGTAGAACTAGCTACTACCCAATTATGCGGCTGTGCTTATGACACTCGACACATATGTCGTGGACACCGACATCCTAACGACATGATTAGCGCTGACACTCTCAAAGCTGCTTGAGCCAGCCAAATTCTGCTTCCAGTGTCTGTTTACGACAACAGACGTCGAGGGCAGAGCTCAAATCCCAGCTCATGGCGAGTATCAATCATGAGTCTGCCATGTCTTCCAGAGCGGAGCGTTAGATTCTGATGAAGTAGTTTCTGCTGCTAACAGCCATGTCTGGCTTGTGAAGTGGCCTCATTTATACCTGGGAAGTGACTTCACTGCGCTAGAACAAGACAGCAGTCGTCAATAGCTGCGAGAAGCGGCGTTGTCTTCATAGAGCCACTGAAGCTCTGGTACAAGGGATAGAGATGTTGAACGTGGCTCGAGGTGAGAGTGCCATGGTCTGCCCACCTGGGTCGCCTGAACAGTGAATACTGTTAGATATCTTTTTCACTACCAACCTAGATCAGAACGATCACATAATTTCTCAGCGAAGGAACAACTGCCCCTGTCCGATCTCGACATTTGGAGGATAGCTGAGGATGAGGTTCTGCTACCATAGAATTGACGTGGGCCACGCGGGCAAGCCTCAGGCAAGTCAATCGATAAGGGATCGACAAGCGTTTTCGTGGCAGCCAGGAACTGAGTTCACTCTGCTTAGATCGGGCATGCAAGACGAATGAGCCAGACACAGCGATCTCGCAGGTCGACGGTCACATATCCATGTCGAAGGTGGTAATAGATAATCTTCTGCGAGCATCTATGACCACCCGAGACTGATCTGCCCTGTACCCATGTTGTCAGCAGCAGCAAGAATGATGACAACGGACAGAGCTTGACTTGTATGTTGAAGATGCGCCAATGAGAGGAGGAGCACTGTAGAGGTCAGTAGAGGCAGTAACGCAACCGGGGAAGACGACCGGGAGAATCTTATCACTCTAGCTCAAGCCTTTATCTTAGCGCAACAACTGATGCCTTGCTGTTCCATAGAACCTCTAGCGAGTCAGAGTCCTTGTGATTGTGACAGGGACAATAGTCCCAAGTACTTCTATCTGACGGCAGATCCTCATCAGTAGAAGCAACGCCTTGATTGTGTTTAGGCTGCAAAGCTCGGTGCTGTAGTATCTATGAAAGCTGTTTCATGCTATCTCGTCTATGATCTATCCCCCGTCATTTATATGTTGCTGCTGAGGCGTTTCAAAGTCCACCGCCGACCAGTGTTTGTATGACAGTCATCTTTCGATGAAGGATCGTGTCTCAACATCAACATGTTGTCGATGCCAGGATATCAATAGTAGTGCGCCATTTCGAGTCCTGCTCTTTTGAAACCACATTTCACATAGAATCCCTCATTGGCCTCACTACAATCCAGAATGCATTTGTAGCAGCCGACCTTTGCAGCGAGATAGTCCAATGCCTGAATGATCCTCAGACCAAGCTTCTTGCCCTGCTGGTTTTTGTCTACTGCTATATCTTCAATGTGGCCGACCAGGCCCATGTTGTGGATGAATTTCCGTTCCACTATTGCCGCCCCTGTACCCACGACCTTGGACTCAGAGTCGCAAATAACCAGGATGTAGTAGGTATCGTTTCTCGAAGCCATGAACTCATACCGCTCGTTGAAGGCGGCTTCCGAGGGTTCGCCAACGGTTGTAAGCACGCGGAGGCAATCAAGGTATCCTGCAGAGAGGAACGTCAGCCATCTTCCCTATGCATGCTCCGCGAAATCCTACCCGCTTTGTAGTCACTCTTTCTCAGCGGCCTGATAGTGTAGCCCACCTCTTGCAAACTTGCTTTCACCTCCGGAGAAATGAGAGACTGAGAGAAGAGGTCTGCATGGTCTCCATCTGCCTGCACCTCTGCACCCTTCGACACTACGCCATTCGTGCTGATCTGAGTAGCTTCCGTGGGTGTCTGAAATTCGGCCATCCTGCTACCGTGGGACCAGCGATAGTTGTTGAGCAGACAAGTTTCAGTTCTCGAGGTTCGAGATCAATGCGGGCTATCATGGGTATGAACGTAGGTCGGAGCACAAAGAAAACTTCTCGCAACAACTTGTTGAGCTGCGAACATGCCAACAAAATCGTCACCTTTTCCAAGTTGTACAAAGCAGCGGCACCTTACACATTCCAATCGCGGCTGCAGGGACTCCTGCCCAAGCATGGAACAAACAAGCACTGGCTCGCCTAAAAAAACTGAAACATGCACCAACTGCAGATCATGGTGGTCGCTAAATTCGGATGCTGCAAGGTACGCGAAAGCTTCGCCAGGGCGAGCCAGTAAACTACGATGTGAAGACCTTTGCAACTCCGTGCTTTGCTCGACGTAACGCTACAGCACCCTCTCATGATAGGTAGTACTTAATGGTACTGGGGCTGTAAGAATGAGATTCTCGGTGGCGCATCGTCTGCTAGACCACACGTCTCTTTGAAATCGCCAAACTTCTCTCCTTTCTTGCGCACCATGGCTGTCCATTGTTTCATGCCAACACTGCTTGCAAGACCCCCTCCCAGCATGCTCTTCTCCAAGTCCACAATACCATCATTGATGAAGAGCCTGACGTATGACCGCCGCAGGTTCTTATAGACCCCGGTGTTGCTGCAGGTCACCCTCTCGAAGATCAGCCTGCCTCCCATTGGCGTTACGTCACTCGTCCTCCACTTACGATCAGTCTTCCTCCGATTGTTTGGCAAGAAGGCTACTCCTTTTGATTCGTCCAGAAGGCCGAGAGTCGAGAGGAGAGGAATAACATCACCGTCATGCACAAAGCTGAAGTAGACCCCGGATGCCGCGCTGTCAGCGAGAAGTGTGGTCGTCGCATTCAGCCACAGCCAACCCATAGCTCCCGCGAAGTCATTGCCGGGGCCAGCTCTGTAGAAGTGCAGGAGATCACGGCCGTATTCGAAGTCGAGCCATTCTTCGTGAGAAAAGACGTCGCACCAAGGACTCGAGCCTCGAACTAGGATTTCAAACCCACACATCTCCATCATGCTATAGATCTCGAGCGGGTTGAGTTCTAGACCACCTGCATAAGCTTTGATTCGCTCTGCCATCGGCTTTGCGAAGATAGCCTGCCATGCAGCCAGCTCGGCATATCCTCGATCATGCCCGTACACATCGTCCTCGATGTATTTCAGGCATGTGTCGCCCGGAGTAAGGGTATCTGCTCCACGATCGGCAGTCTCGGGGATGATGTGTAGTTTCGCAGATGCCTCCTCCTGCCATCCCGAGCCAAAGAAGCCATTTGCAAAGTGCTTTGCTGTCTCGATATCCCTTGATGAGCTGCAACTCCAGAAATTTGTTGTTCGGCCTGCTTTGACCAGATGGGCGTATCGTTCGCGTAGCTGCTTACCGGTGTTGAATGACTGCATAGTCCCCGCGTATGGTCCTGTGTCGGTGAGGTGTTCAAACGATGGATCACTAACGTTGGTGAAATATGTCCACTTGTTCAGAAATTCTAGGCTTCCAGATAATTGCATATCTTGTCCCTGTAATTTGGCCAGTAGGGCTATATGGCGCATCCCAGCACTCAGTGTCGGGTACCGCTCGGCATGACGAGAGATCATGTGTACTTGATCAACCTTACAATTGAGACCTAAATTGTCTGACGCGCTCTCAGGGGTCCTCGGGATCCAAGGACCATTTCCACCTAGGTGGTAGAACAAGTTCCATGAATCTTTGATGGCTGGACACAGGTATCTTAGGTAGCCCGACGAGTCTGATGGGCAGACAGCTCGCTGCACCCACGGAGAGTTATAGTAGAGAAAAAGCAAGGTGGTGAATGCGCCAAGGATTGCTGCTTTCGAGACCATTCTGCGCTTTGCGACAGAATAGTACATGATCGTTCAACTGCGACTGCGTCATTCATGTTAATGTATTCTGGATCACAGATATGTCACGATATCATGGATGGTGTTGAATAGGATGCGGTATCGAAGCAGCACGCAATAATGCGAAAATGAATTTTGACCTCGTGTTCGGTGATCCGAACACTGAACGATGTCACCTTTCTATTCGTACAATAGGCCCAGCTAATCGACAAAGGCAGCGATTAAAAACCCCTTGCTTCTTCGACGTGATCACGAATAATTGTGTTTAAGCTGTACTCTTAGATTGCTTCGTCGATTCTCTATATCGTATGCTAGTTTTATTATCTATCAACGTAGTCAATACTGCAGCTCTTCAATAGAAAAGAAGACTTATACAAAGAGAGTAACGAAAAGAGGAAAGTATTACCATATCGAGGAGTTAGGACCGGACTTAAAATGGTACCATCTGTTGCTAGAATTTTATGCTGGCGTGCATAAGCGTCGTGGCCTTGTATATTGGACGAGGCCTCTACACTAATTCTCTACGACGGCGTAAAGAGGTTCCCTGTGAGTTCAGCTGGATCCGCTGTTTATCTGTAGTATGCTTGTCCGCTTCCTCATAGCTCCAAACCAGAGAATAAGCCATATCATTCGCCGAATAAACTTCGGCCAGCATAAAATTCCAGCAACAGATTAAGCTCTAAGCTGTCTAGTGTCCACTGCATATAAAGGATATTCTGTCCCTAACGCAACCCAGCAATTGGCAGATGCACAAAAAGGACATATCCCACGAGGTATGAGGGGGCAAATTGTGCCATGGCGTTATGGTTCAGGCTTACCAAGTATTATCTGCCGCTAGTTAGCCGCGGGCCGTTGACATAACGACGATGGCATCACAAGATTGTCGATGTTGGACCCCATGCTAGCTGCGTGCGCCTGAGCGTCGAGCGTGTAACTTTTGCAAGTAATCCGGAGCACTTTTCGGGGAAATTGTCTTAGCTTACAGTACTCTGCTAATCACGTCGTCTGTCCTTCTTTCTGAGCCGCGGTCTGGGAAAGCCTTAGCCAGAAGCCCGCTCCGCTCTACTCTGAAGTTCCACGGAACTTTCCTCCAGGCTTGTCCCAATATCCTCAGTCCTATCGGAAACAACATTGCGAACCAGTGTCATTCTCAGGTCTGGAGCGCGAATGAGCTCTCGACAACATTGACCAACATGAGTTTAATAGCCAGTATCCCATTGTATTCACTATTTTTACCTTCAAGAAGGCAAAATGAGGACCCTAGCATCGACCGACGTTGAAGGGCTGGCCTCGCGTAGGCTTTGCAGATCTGGCAGATCTAGCCGCATCGCGGCCTACCGTACTAAGCACGCTTCCACTGGCAATTCTGTGATTCGCCACCGGCTGTCCAAGGATACTTCTAAAATGTCCCGTTGGTAGATGCACTAGACGCCTCTATCCGGACGAATGTGGCATCATAATACATGTGGAGAGGCTGCTCTCGCGGTTCGATGTCTCTCGTAGAATCTTCACTTTGCCTGCAGTAGGTTCTTATGCCAAGTATGACATCGTGGTCTCTCTGCATGCGTCGGCTGGTCCAGATGGCGCTCTGTCGTCAATCATGCATTCCAGTCTAGACCGTCTCGTATTCGTGACGAGCAAGTCTACGACGCACATGCGTGTCTGACTCAGGACATATCTGCTAGGGTCGCCAAGCAAAGCTCTTGGTACGAGGACTACGTTTAGGACATCATTGTTTGTAGCTCTAATCTCGGTGCGCCATGTGCTGGTCGCGCACCAAGGACCTGCCTAACGCGGAAGACATCCCCGAGCGGACTGCTAATAAACTCAGCAGAACATCCGGTCCACAGCTGCTGAGATTGTCGTGCACGACCATCGTGCTCGAGGTACTACTATGGGGTTCAACTGCCGCGCCATTGGTAAGGGACAGAGTCTGAGGCTGACTTTCTGCATGAGCCCCTGGTGAAGCGCTATAGGCCACTACTTATGCAGCGAGTGATCATGTCGTGATCACACGCATACCAGAACGACTATTGGGTGCGAGACAGGATTGATCTGGGCGTGGATGAGCTCGCCCTAGCTCTTTACTTGTGCGCCTAATCACCCTGTTTCGATCGTCCATCTTAGACCAACACATCCATGTCATGGTGTGTCATCTCGGACATCTGATGCCGAAGTGCCCTAATGCATCAGTTATGTGTAAACAGGCAAAGAACAACGCGAATCCATCCAATCCTTGCAAGCTAGATGAAGCACACCTGGCATTTGCGGTGAACAGGCCATGCGTTCGAGCTACTGTACAGGGTCTGGCTATTGGACAGGGTTCCGTTGGCTGACATGTGACCCTCCGTCCTAACCGGACCAGGTTCATCACCATCCAGTCTCTTCATGGCCCGGCTCGAGTCACGCTGCGAACCAGCTAACCCTGACAGTTATCGTCCTTCTGAGATCCATATCTACGAAACTTTAACCATCAAGTCTAACGATCGGGTTCTGCAGCACTCTAATTTCGTTCAGCCTAGCCCTCGATCAGAGCCGCTATGGTGCTAACCCTGGTCGCTACACATTCATCTGGAGTTCGCAGGGCTGCATAATGAGCGTGCTGTGATGCAGATTTTGTGCGTTCAGTCCTGATCAAGCAATCCTTGCCCCATAACAGCTTAGTCGCTCATTTTATGCACAGCTTCGATTGTCGTTGTATCGTTGCGACTGGGCTTGAACTTTTTCCAACCTATACCACCGGCTGCTTCCCCAACCGCTGCTGTTGGAGTGGACGGGCGCAACGACGAACACTCGCGCTTCAACAAGTCTCAAGAATCAAGCGATTTGAATTAGGAGGTCTCCTCAGGCGGTAGTGGCGGAGAGCTAGTCTACACAATATCTGAATGGCTACTATTTCAACTTTGTGAAACGAACAGCGAGAGCCAGCAGCCGAAGTCTAGGACCCCAATCGATCACATACTTACGACGCTGTTCATCAGATCAGATCGGCAACCGGACGTATAGTGGACAAGAATGGCTCCGCCTCTGGCCGTCACAACCAAATAACGGACTGTCGGCTATATCTGAGTACAGCTCTAAGCAGACTGTCTCAGTCGCCGCTGGCTCGCCAAATCACCGAAACGATCTTCTATCACATCACTGGCTCTTGACAGTCGTTGATAGATTGATGTTCGACTCTGCCTCGTCCCAGACTGTGTCGCGAATTTATCAGGCTCGGTTCTGGCAGCCGAGTCCTTTTTTTGTACGAATTACGCTATGTCTTCAAGCGCTATCAGTCCCCAGATTGAGAACGAAACTGCTTCTGCTTCGGGCAGTGATAGCAAGAAGCGGAACAAATTGGGCTATCATAGGACGGCCGTAGCCTGCGGTAAGGGCGCTCGTGTCGCATACACGAGCGTATTCGGCTGACTTGATAACACAGGTCATTGTCGACGTCGAAAAATCCGTTGCATACCCTCACCTGATCAGACTGAAAGCCGATGCCAGAATTGCATCAGGTTGAAAAAAGAGTGTCAGTTCTACCCTGTCGAAGGCGAGGGCGCAAATACTAGAAAGTCCAAGTCAGAGCTGGGAGCCGGTTCCTCGGTCGGTGAACGGGACGCACCGAAAGATTCGCCTTCCCCGAAACCAGTAGCGTCGACTCAGGGTTCTTACGACATAGATGTAGTAGCGAATCCCCCCTCCAATACTGTCCATACACATGCGCACGGACTAATGGCTTCCCCGAGTAAGTCCTGACTGTCTGGTCCATGGCACCCAAAACTGACCTAATCAGCACCCATTGTCGGAAGCGAGCACATTCAAGTGCTCCCAGACTGGGGTGTCCAGTCAACGCAAGTACACACGCATAATGCATATCATCCTCAGGATAGTCAGGCTTCGAGTGCGCCAGCCCAAGCGCACTGGTTCACGAACGATACTACTGCACTGGCGTATCAGCAGCAACAATTTGGTCTTGCCAACTCTTCTGGCCTGCCGTCGCAAGACCCTCGGCTTCAACACAGCAATCAAGACATAGATTCGCGATTTGATGCGGCACGATCAGGCCTTGAGAGTATGCCAACGCACAACACAGGTCAGTCGCTCAGCACATATCAAGCATACGGCAACACGTTTCCAGGGATGCATAGGAGCATGACAATGCCAGCATTGCAGACCCAGTCGAGCAGTGATATTGCAGAGATGGGCATGCAGATGAGTCCGCATCTTATTCCTGGACAAGGCCATGGGCAATACGTGTACAACCCAGAGTATCCGCCACAATTCACGCATGGTGCTCACTGGTACCCTCCTCCAAACGCTCAGCAACCGTTTCCTCCACATTATCTGCCATCGCAACGCGACCCGAATTCTGATCACCCGGAGTGGCCAGGCTGAAAAGAGACCGGACCATGCCACGCGCCTCCGACATATGTACGCCACGAATACCGTGGCCTAACTCTTTTGGTCGATTGGGCAGTTCGAGACTCAATTGATTTCACAACAGCTCGAGCATGACTCGGTGGAAGGTTGGAAACCACTGCTGAGTCGCAGAGTCCGCCAACAGTTTATGGCTGGGATGTCATTGAGGAGGCATCTAGTTATATTCTAGGGAAGCTTTCGAGTACCGGATGAAGAAGATTGGAGGCGGGGACTGGGGGTATGGGACATTACACTTCGAGATGGGTATCAAAGAAAGGGTCAAAATGATGGATGGTGCCTGGAGATTGGCCATTATTGTCGTCTGAAAGAGCAAGAACCCTGATACCAGAACCATGTTCTAATTGTTCTGTAGTTGAGCTATAAAAAAATTGAGGCAGGAGTGAGAACAAAGGGAGAGCATCGTGGCTGGCGATGTTTATTCCAGGAAACCGGGGCCGGTGCAAATACTGGAAAGGAATTTGCTCTGAGTTGACGCTTCCTGCTGTGTAAATCAAGCACTGATCAATTGTGTTTTTACTTTCGTCTCCTCTTTCGTCCGCTGTCTCTCAACACCCCTGCCACTCTCTTCTTCGCAACTGTCCCGTTACACGCAATCTACCAGCGAATTTGGCCTTTCCGCCACCAGAAACTCATGCGTAGAACCCTGCACTTCGGCCGAGCTTAGCGCTAATAAAGCTGATAGCAGAGAAGTACTATGGCTGAACACTTGGGCCACTCGGCCTCGACCACGGCCTCTGTTCTCTAGCGCCTCGACTGTGGGCTAGAGACATCTGAAACTCCATGGTTCTCGTCGAACACCTTAAACACGCCTCACGAAGCGTATAGAACTTACGGACCTGCGTCAAGAAACTCGCAACAGCGAAATATGGTCTGTTCTTGTAATTTACGACGACTCCAATTGCAATTTAAGCCATAACAGCATCCGTCCCTAGTAGGTCAGCACTATTCGTCAGACCGCTACGATCGAGCAAGAGTTGGTCATTACAGGTTGATTAGCAGGTAACACAGGAGCATTCAGAACGGGCCGTGCGAGATGTTTTGGTGGTGAAGCCAGCATAGGTACTGGAGAAGGCACGGCCAGTTGCCGCAAGAAGAAGAAGTAGCTTTGTCCTTCAACGACCTTAGTCCATCGCAAAGCTTCCACTCCAATGCTCAATAACTGATAAAGGTTAAAGTCTCTCAGAAATGGGGTTAGCTCCTAGAACCTAACGGCGATAGAAACCGACGACTAGGTCCATAGGACTGGAAATCATGCTCCGAAGCAACCAACGCTGTGGCCGGGTCAAGATCAGACACCTGGTCAAACGAGAATCAATGTCGGTTCGATCATACAGATAAAAGGTGAAAACTCATAATGGAGCTTCGGTATCCAAAGCAGGCTGACCGAGTTCATCCTTGCTGTCGAAGACTTTAGAGGTAGGTGGATGGGGAGGGGACGTCGTTGCCGCAGCGAAAGGATCGCTCTACGGCAGGATATCCCTGGGCTAGTCCCATTGAGTTGGGACCAAGATACGAGAAGGTGAGGGACAGTGCTAAAACCAACGAGGGCATGTCAGTCTGCTTTTAGAGTCTGGCGATCCAGCCACATTGTCGCTGTTCAGAGGCAATCCAAGCGCGGGAAGTGACCGTCAAAACTTAGCAACGTGTCGATCGGGGAATCGGGATTGGGACAGCGGCGATTGACTACAGGACAAAGGGAGGGAATACGGCGGAACAGGAGGTCTAGGGTCCGCATACCAAATACCATGCAAAGCCCTGCGAACGGCTATCCTGGCGTGCAGTGGCTGAAGTGGCACAGGACGGTTCCTCTCCCAGGGAGATTGCGGTTCGGCCGGATAGTACACGGTGCTACCATGGCAAGACACGATTTTTGACAAGTGCTGTATCCTTGCTAAGTCTAAACTTTACAGAATGCTGAGGTTGATATTGGGACAGCTTCTTGCAGCTCATCAAACTCACAAGGCTCACCCTCGGCTTCCTGAGCTTTGTGAAGCACCATGTGTACCAGATAGTGTAACTTCTCGAGGCCTTTGCAGCTGCTCCAAAGTGCAAACAAGTACTTGAACTTCTGAGCTGCAAGACGAGTCTCGGGCCAAATAAAGACTGAAGCGGAAGAACGGGTTCTTGGCAACGAAAGAGGCCGCTAGGGCGATGGAATGATCTCCGCGGGGAAGTATTACGCGAGCCGCGTTACACTACATCCGAAGCGCTACAGCAGGGGGGATCTACTGTACTCTGACTGCCCGGTAGTGACGGAGATTGCCGCGACAGCACCATCAGATGTAGCGTTGTTCTTTACAACCACAATCATACCGTCTAGCATCTGCGACTGCTCTCTTCCTTCTTTCCTTGACGTGCACTTCCGGCGGTGCTCAGCACCGGTCGAAGCTTTTATCGTCCGGACGCTCTTGGGACAAGAACGGTGAAATACTAATACTTCAAGGTGAAGTTGCAGCGAAGATATCTGATTTACAGTTGGTCAAGATGTCACTCACCACACGGACATTTGTGTGCGCATGACCTCTTACTCCCTTCACAGACTTGTTTCCCTCCGAATCGTAGACTGCAGCGGGACTCGGCAGCCTTCAAGGCTGTATCATGCATATATATTCTGACCTGCTGCCACTGACAGAGCTGGCAGCAGCAAGGAAGACCGGCGGTTCGACATCAGAGATAAGCTTCGTTCGCAGTGCGACGACACCGGGACCTCGATGCGACCGATAGATAGCCTGTCGCAGATTTGGGCCGGTCCTCCTGGCCAAACTGTCAAGGGCTCCTGGATATGAGCATTGATTTCCTCGTTTTTCGCCGGTTTGCTATACATTGAGAGCTCCTCCGAGAGCTCTTTCGGGCGATCCCACCGTACGCTGAGTAGTACGAGACGAGACGCGGTATGACTGAGAAGATTGGCAGCCGCACAAGAGAGGCTCTTTGGCGATGGTGCGTGGGAGATGCCAGGACTGGACTGGTGGCAATAGCCTTCACGCCCAAACAGATACGTCTTGAGCGAGGCGCGGTGAGGAGACGGTGCAGGAGTGCGTGGGGTGGGGTGTGGGGGCGCGGCTAAACCTCGTTGTGCCCCCAAAGTGGTCGAGTTGTATCACACGGCGAATCCGTTGACTTACTCCTGGCTTGAGGGTGGTGATTGATTCAGCCTCAGTGACAACAGTGTCAGAGGCGCCCATCATATCAGATCTGTGCTGCGCATAGTAGGCGCTTGCGCCCAACGCAAGAGCAGAAAGATACAACGTGCTTCAGCAGTTGAAGTTGGACTGGTCGACAGTACGGTAATCGTATCGTACTCAGTATATTCCAGAAAGCCATCCTTAATGCTCGCCACGCCATCGGATCACGCACTCACATCTCATGAATGGTCTCACCGCAGACCGCTCTTCATCTATCTAATCCCCTCCTGTCTCCCCTGCTCCCGTCTGTCTTTCCTCCCTCCCCCTCGTACTCTCCTCTCCCAACACCCTCCCCGCTCCCACAAAAAGCGCCCCCACGTACCCACCCAAGAACCTCATATCCTGTGCCTGCATGCTCGTCATCCGCAGCAGATTCTCTGTGTCCGCAAGGTGCGCATTCAACTGTGCAATCTGTGCATGCAAATGCGTGTACTGTCTCTGCTTATTCAATGACATGAACGTTGACGACGAGGAGCCGAGTGGTTGCTGAGTGAGGGTGGAGTGGCGGGCGTGTTGTTGGGAGGTAGAGCCGGGACCGGATGTCATAGTAGAGGGGTAATGGCCGCTGATTAGGTGTTAGGTTGCGATGATCCACCAAAGTCGAAGGTGCAGCGGTGTGCGTCCGGGCCAGAGTGGACGTGATCAAACAAAATGAGGAAGCATGTAAATGTCGCAACTTCGTTGAAGAAACATTGATTAAAGTGACCGTGACTTTACTAGCGACTTGGATTCAAATACAAGTGAAGGCTACGCGTATTCTGCCGACGCGTGCCATAAGCACGTGACAGCGAGGAAGCGGTCGAGGTCGTCAGGACAGTCAGAGAGGGCGCACGCAGAGCTCTAACGTTGAGCCAAGGTGCACGGTTATGAGATTACGCTAATGGACTATAGGGAAAATGATAGATGCTCGTTTTAATTGATTTGTTCAGCCCTTCGCACGCGTGTACGTTTGAGATATTATGATATCCTAATGACATTATTGTTTTTCCACTCTGTCCATATAGGGGTGTTACCACTGTCCAGAAAAGGGTATTTCGCCGTAGAAAATGCAGTACAAACAGGGCTCCAATCCCCGCTCTGGAGCGCTTGTGCTTATCACCCACCCATGCAGAATTCTTCACAAGACTTCACCACTTCGAGAGAGTCGTGAAGCACCCCCAATCCGCCATCCCACCATTACGTTGCCAATGTCAACGTCGCTTCTCTTCAAAGGTCTATGTACTCAGAAAAAGAAAATGCCAATTCGTGTGTGCTTTCCCTGCTCGGAGATGACCATCCGAGACAAAAACCCAAATGCTTTTGCTGCTTTCGAGGTATGAATCACTTCGCCAGGTGTTTTCGTAAGGTCGTCAGATTGTCGTTTTGCTTTCAGTACACTATTTGCTGATCAGAATAGATGATCGGTCGATGTATGCACAAAAGTGATGAGGGGCAGCTGCTCGATCCGAGCGACCAGCGTTTGGTTCGATAGTGTACATGATGTCGCTGGGACATTTGAGAGACCGTACAGGGACAGCACAAGTCCAGTCGGCCATTTTGTGGGATCGAGTGCGGACCCCGCCTCAACGGACCCCCATCATTGCTCGTGGCGCAAAGCTGCTTGTGCTGCTGTGTGCAGATGGGTCGCTTTCGATGTTGGCGCTGCCGCTATCACCGCTGCCTGCACTAGCACTTGCACTACCAGTCAGACTCTTGGTAGGTTTGGGTGGAAATGGCTTGCTCACCCCAGCTTGCTCAACAGCGTGTTGATGCATCATGTTACCTGGCGGATACCTTGGAACTGGTGCTTGCACTCCTCCCGGGGGTGATGGGCGCCCGTTTCGCGGTCCCTGCATGTACGGATCATGCGGAGGGGATGGTCGTCCTGAAGGTCGACCCATAGGCCCCATAGGTCCTGGTCCCATCGGACTGAGAGGATTGCCAGGTGAGCGGCTCGTTCGCCGACTTGGTGGTGGATACGGGCCTCCCATACCTGGACCGCCCATTTCTTGCAACCTGCTTGCAGTTAAGGAATTAGCGCGAGACTCATCAGCCATTGCTTTCCGGTCAACATTGCCGTATCTGTCCGATGCGAAACCCATCATTGGGTTGTCGAGTATGTTCGAACCCAGCATAGGCATGTCTGACATCAGCTGTGCGCTGGTCCGGTGCCTATTCACCTGCGGCCGTCCAGGGGGACCACCTCGCATCTGGCCACCTCCCTCGAACATGCCTCGCCTGAGTTGACTTTGGCTCGTTGTACGTTTCGTCCGTCGGGAAGTTACACTCATCATGTCGAAGTTGTCGGCATCAATGGGCGGCGCAGCCGGCCCTCGGCCATTCATGGGGTCGAAGTAGTCATCGTCGTCATCATCGTCATCATCGATGAATGCTTGGTGCTTGGTATGCGATGTCCTTCTCGGTCCTGGACCTGGACCTGGACCTGGGCCTGGGCCTGGGCCTGGGCCACCTCTATTTCTCATAGCCATCTCTTGTTCCCGTAGCCGGAGCTCTTTTTCTCTAAGCATGAGTTCTCGCTGACGCATTGCCATAGCATTGCTGCCTGGCTCGCCATATGCTGCTGCGGCATCACCATCTGGGACCTCATCGTACATGACCACGTGGCTGAAATCGTCCAGGTTGTTCTCTTCGAATGAGTTCCTGCGTGCGACCGGTTGCGGACCCCGAGGTGGGTAGCCGTTAGGTGGTGGCCCTCGATATCCGTTCATGGGAGGCGGGCCTCTACGAACAGGTGGAGGGCCCATACGCATCCCGTTCGGTGGCGGACGCATAGGCATCTGTTGCGGACCTCCATTTATAGGTCCGCCGTTCATAGGCCTGGGGGGTGGCCCATTTTGTGCCATTCGAGCAGGGGCTGGTACAGGTGTCGTCGAATCGACGGCTGGCGCGCCGACAGGTTGTACTGGTCGATCTTTGTTCGTAGTGTTTATGTGACGCAGAATAGTGTACAGTGTTTCGATACGGGGTACAGCAATGCCGGCTTCCTTAGCGAGTTGACACGGCGCACCCAAGTATGTTTCAACCTCCATGGGACGTCTTGCGGTAAAGTCCTGGTACATGGTGCTCGGATCCTGTGCCGGCTGGGTCATTGTCTCGATCGTTTTCTGGAGGAAGTTGGTAGGGAAGCTGCACTGGTTGGTCCGGGCCAGCCGGAGCAGCTCCTCAATGACATCGGTTACCAGATCTCGCACTCCTGGTTTCGAGAGTAGCTCGGTCAAATCTGATGTCTCGAAAAGTACACTGAGAGGATGGAAGGCGATAGGACTGCAGCATGGTTAGTGAAAGTATTACACGTCAGCTGTAGCTCACGTACCCGATCATCCTTTCATATTGCTGCTGACGAATGTTGTCCGAAACCTTGCAGTCAACATGACCAGTGGTGAGAGTCATAGCTAGTGCTTCAGACATGTCCCTTTGAATTGTCGAAGGTATTTTTGATTCCAGATTCGCGGGTCCGACCCAAATTTCTCTGGATCCGGTGTGTTCGAATTCGCTGGAACCGAGCTGTATCAGATTTGCTCCCGAGACCAGCGAAAGGACGACATTGGTGGGAAAGCGTTCTTCAAGCTGTTTTTCGACTCCAAGAGTGTTCGTTGTGTTCACTATGATGCAAGTATGTTGGGGCGTAACGACGGACTGGATGATATCGGCGAGGCTATAAACGTCTGGGAGGGCCTTGACGCAGAGTATAACGTAGTCGAAGGCTGGTGCGCGACTTGAGGCAGCATCCTCGGGACTGGGTACGACTATAGGGTGTTAGCATCTCAGATGACCTCCTGTAGTCTTGTGCAGCTCACCAGATCTCGGCTTGAACCTTTCATTCCCAAATGCCGCGGACCTAATATTTGTCAGACTATAGCTCTTTCTCGCGATGTGTCTTCCTTACTTGAACGAAATGCCATACTGCGCGACCTGCTGATAGTTCGATTTCCATACCAGCGTCACATCGCAGGCGTTCGTTGCTGAGAGTCGCCAGGACAGAAATGCCGAGACAGCGTTGCCGCCAACTATACAGAACCTTCTTAGCTCTTTATGCATTGTGATAGCGAGGGAGAGGCAAAAAGCGGCAGCAAATGGCGACAAAAAGCAGAGTATACGAATATTGTGCTCCGTCGAACAAAGAGTGGCGCAAGTTACGTACCTGAAAGCACCCTCAGGCGTGGTTGGGCAGGTGCCATGGCCAGGACTCAGCTCCTGCTGAATTGGACTCTTGACCGACGTTATCGGGGCAAGAACCGATGATTATGATTAAGTTGTCTCTTTCCAAGACTCGTGATATTTGTGGTTCCGACAGGGCCCAATTTGCGTTGTCCGATTCTTTTGGCCAACACAGAATTAGATGAAAATGCACAAGAGCGAACGGAAAGCTTCTCGTTTCAAGACTCGAAGCTTGACATCTGGTGTCGAAGGTCAAAAGAACGTCGTCTGGTAGGGTACAGGGAAGGGCGCAGCAAGTAGGACGGATGGTGGATGATTTCGTGGTTTTCTTGCACCTCAACAATTATCGCTGGTATGCGGTGTCGAAGGGGCCGAAGGACCGGAGGCTGGAAAAGGTCGCCGGTGTGGAAGGCGCGGGAGAGAGGAGCCCTTCGCAGATGTATCGTCGGCGCCAGGTAGAAGAAAGGGTCAACGTAGGAAACGAATGTCGTCGATGCAGAGGTTGTAGTAGCATGCGAGGAATTTAGAGCGCGAAGATTGCAAAGGCGCGATTATTGGAAATGGGCCACTAGACTACGACAGCACGGTTGATAGTGGAGGAGATAGCGAAGTTGAATGATCGCTAGTTGTGCGACGCAGACTCCTGCGAGGCCTGCGAATGCCTGCAAGAAATGGAAGTTTAGGGCTTGCTGGGGCGCACCCTACGGATCAAAGATCGACGAGCCTGTTGGTGCGTCTGCCTGTCCTGATGCAGGCAAGTGAGACGGAGGTCGGCTTTTAATGCCAGAACGCTCGTCTCGATTAAGGTGGCTAAGTGGTCCCTCGGGCATACCAATCCATAAACCGTTAGCCGTCTGTCACAGCCGTTGATAGCGTGCGCATACTGCTCTTTGGTCCCATCTCTATCTTCCACCGCTTCGAGCTTGCCATGGTGAATTTTTGCCGGTCTGAATTCTGTCTTGTAAATTATGCGCCCAGTGGCCCCTAATTAATTATTGACAATCTATTCACCACTTGTGCGCGTTCATATTACGCCCGAACATCCGTCTCCATACGAAAACGACCGCAAGGTGTAGTGCTAGACTCACCAAGTAAACGCAGGGTTACTAACTGCTCTGCTGGCATCACTGTACTCGGTGTTGATCGCAGTGACCAAGCTTGTGCCGGTACCTCTGCGGTCAGGAGCAAGGAATAATGCCACTGCAGCAATTGGGCTCTACTCTCTGATACGTGTTGACAAAATTGGAACAGTCTGAAACGAGCTGTGCATCCACTGCTTAAGCGACACTTAGCGACTCGTAGCACTTGGCCACGGGTGGCTCGTGGTTCGTCAATCTTGTCGACAGCACGACAACTCACAAAGATTGTGACACACAGTTGCCGGAGCACGAACTGTACGACGACGCCTGGATCAATGTCGCAGGTGGGCTACTAGAACGTATCCTCAAACTCCGGCATCTCTAGACTGACAGCAACAACGCCGTACCACACCCGCGCCACGTTTTTGCAGACCGAAGTCCGTTCCATGTCTTGGACGCATCATGGGCGTGCAGTGCATGCTAGACTGTGCCTAGCTCTAGGACTAGGTCCGCTGCATAATTATGATGACGAAGCTCCGCAGGAGCTGGACTTGCATATCATTTCACAGCGAGACAGACCCAGTAGTTTGCAGTTGCACTTTCCGTGTGTTCACCCTGGCAACATGTCAATCTTCGAGCAGCCTTCGAGAAACATTCCGACTTGTCAGTGAAATTGGCGATAGGCGAGCGGCTGCACCGTCGCCCCCAAGAAATATAGCACAAGGCCATTATCATTTCCATACTAGCGTGCTATACGGTATCGCATACGCTAGTAGGTAGTAGTTCAGAAGAAGCAGAAGCTGACTCCGTCGGGCTGCTTCTCCGCCTCCGCGAAGAGCACTCGCCACAGCTCGAAATATTCCAAAGCGAGGTAATCCTCTTTCTGCACTTTGAGATCGTGCACGGCCTCTTTAGACAGGGGAAACAGTGATTCTCGAAGCGCGAGACAAATGGCGATCGTGTACCGACAGATCAGCAGTAAGAGGTGACCTGAAAACGAATCACTGCATTTTATCCGGGCCGCGGCCGGTGGACTCAGATTAGGGTGAGACCTGCAGAACCTTATCATCGCAGATAAAGTGATCACTCAGCAACAAGCTTACCACCCAACCACCCCATACTGACCGTTCCTCCACTGTGCTAGAGTACGGCGACCATGCATCGCCCGAAACATCGTCCTTCTGTTGGTTGGCACCAGACCTGTTCCTGAGCAGTTGTCTCATCCATGCTCGACTGGCTGCTCTGCGATTGTGGCACAGGCCTTTGAAGCGTCTTTACGGGAATTGGCTATGCAGGGTCCTCGCTTCTTTGCACGAGCAAGCCTGGTGTGGATTGCTGATACACTCCGAGATACAGAGACAGTGGCGCCACTGGACCAATGTACAGCACTGAACCCATTTAGAACTCTTGGGGGTGCTTGGCGAGCTAAATCTTAGCGAAACGAGGTGATGCTTCTTATTCGGGTACGGAGGCTAGCTACTATAGGAGCCGGTATCTACAGGCTACCTGAAAGGGGCTCAACAGGCCGCCTCGTGGCCTATGCCTCGCGGACCAACGGTCAAAACAACGTCGCTTGATACCCTTTTGGGGTTGGTTGACGAGGTGTGGGCTTCCAGAAAAGCCGGCAAGTGACTGGTTAGGACGCACTAGCATCCTCGCAAATTAGCTTTCGACTCCCTCGACAGCGGTTGTTGCAAGATGCTCAGATTAAAGATCGCGGCTCGATAAGCAACTCCATGTACAAGACGGGGATGAGAGGCAGTAAGTGAAAGCCGCCTCTATCAGTGAGGGGGCACGACCTTGCAGCAGAAGACACCAGGCCAGCAAAAGGAGCAAATCACTTGGTATCAGACATAAGTCTAGTCGTACGGTGGTTGCGAGCATGGCAACTCCTTAATGTCTGAAGCCTTCGTCGCGATATGTCTGCAAGCTGCCCACCGCTTTGATTCGCAATGACCTATGGTCATGGCTAGTTCTTCTGCGCGTACCTGTATCACAGGCTTCGAGGGGCGTCGTTGCCGAAACAGAGATGCTGACGTGCCGAAACAGAGATGCTGACGTGCCGATTCATGTTCTGGCACCCTTGCAGCTTTTGTAGCAGTCTCGGAGGCGCGCTTTGTAGAGACAATGGTGAGCGAAGAGGTGAGCCAACTTGAGCAGATATAGGCCGGTAACGTGGAGTTGATGCGTCAGAGAAGCACAAAAGCAGAAGCTTATACAATTATTCGAACGTAACACCACTACTACCATCATGTTCTTGCCAACATCCAGTGCCAGTAGTTCCATTACAACGGCTCCGCTACCATATTTCGTCGGAAGTACATAGCTCACTACCCAACCCACCATCAATCTGCAAAGAGTAGTACTCAGCACGAGTCACCTCAGACTCGGCGTCATCAGCTCTACAAAACAGATGGTGCTTAGCAGAGTTTAGTCTTACGGATGCAACCGCGTGTGCAGCGCAAATGCATTTGCGCTCACGGAACAGTTTGTCGCCGAGCCGATACTGATCGCCGGGCTCTCTGCTTCGGCTCAATCAAGCGTTTGATCTCACGTTATCACGGTATACAGATTAAGCAGGGTACACCGGGTTCAAGAGAGGTCTGGGATAGGGACCAAAATCGCTTGTACTCGAGATGGATGACAGTTGTTCAGCGGTTGGTATCTTCAAGAGAACTGTAAATTCCTGCTGAGAAGGAAGTAGTTTGCATGGCTATATTGAAGTCCAAGCTTCCACGCGGTGGTACGTGCCGAAAACATGTTATTTGCAACGTGAGTGGTATCGAAAGGAACACTATAACTGTTAAACAGGAGTTTGGTCGGGTCCTCCACATCACCGGAGTATTTAAAAGCAACATCTCTATCAGGCGGCAGCTTTGTCACGACATGCATGCAGTGGTACCCTTGTGCGCTCAGTCAGCGTGTTTATGCCATGGTCGTGGTTAGAGCAACGCGAGAAGAGGCTTAGCTCTAGGAGTCTGGCCAATCACGGAGCACAATCACCCTTTGTAGTAACGGGTCCGAGGTGTTGGAGTCAGCATTTTGTGCAATAATTAGTTCTCGTTGCAGCAAAGGGAAGGCACTATTCGCGTTTCGGCCTTAGGACGATCCTGCTCCTGCGCCCGCCGCGCAGGAGACTCGCTGTCCGTAAACCCCTTCACCAGCCATGATCTTGCTGTCACGATTACACAATCATCCGCCTTCGTTCTTTTCCTTTTCTTTTGCCTGTTTCGCCGTATACTGTGCAGTTGCTAGCCAGCCAAACGTCCTTGCCGCCGACAACGACATTCCCAACACCCGCCGAGAATATCTAATACTGCATGCTGGACCTTTTGCCCTTCGGAGAATAATCGCATAGACTGGTTCATGAACCACCACGTCACAGTGATACCGTACTGAGATCCAACGAGACTCCAGTTGTGCACAACAGTCCTTGCTTCATCCGTCTGCGATGGTCGCGTATCACGGACGACATCGCTGAGCCGGCCGACGCATCCGCCGTCACCGAAGTAGCGGGTAACCACGAAGGAGGGAGCAGTCGAGGATCGGACCAATTTTGGGCAGCACTGCGAGGGTTTCTCACCTACTCCTCCCTCTCAGCTTCTTGCGCCACCGATCGACACCATAGCGTGCCAAAGCGTACCAAAGCCGACTCGATGTCTGCCATTCCTAGGGTCCAATTCGAAGGTACGGATGACGAGCTTCCAGAAGCAACAAGACCTGTCCGAACGAATACGAGTGATGTGTCGAGACCTACCAAGCGGATGCGCTGGGCGACTCAGCGACAGACCGGACAAAGTGCTGTGAAGAAAAGGCTATCCATATTAAATCGTGCCGCCAAACCATCGCCCTACGAAGAGAAGCAGTCTGCGCAAAGGAATCATGCGTCAATCACAGATGATTCCCCAATGGGACAAGAGATTCAGCCCGAGGAATCGAACAGCCGGACGATATGGTTCAACCTGCCTCTTCCAGACCACGCGAAGACCGAACAAGGCCTCCCAAAGGCGCACTATTCACGGAACAAAGTCAGGACAGCAAAGTACACTCCTTTGAGCTTCATACCTAAAAACTTGTGGTTTCAGTTTCACAACATCGCCAACGTATATTTCTTATTCATCATCGTACTCGGTATTTTCAGCTTGTTCGGAGTCGACAACCCCGGGCTGGCAGCGGTGCCGTTGATCGTTATCCTGGTTCTGACGGCAGCCAAGGATGGGATTGAGGACTGGAGACGAACCGTGCTAGACAACGAACTAAACAACTCGCCGATATATCGATTGGTTGGATGGAACAACGTCAATGCTTCCGAGGACAACATTTCGCTCTGGCGCCGGGTCAAGAAGGCTTCCACCAAGTTTATTATTGGCACATACAGATCTGTCAATCAGGTGGTACACAAGAAGAAGGCGAAGTCTCCCGACAAAAGCATTGACGGTGGCCAGCTTTCGAGGCAAGATACGAATATGACGAGGGCGACGATAAACACACGGCGAACCTCCACCTCATCAATTCAAAGCGACGATGGGGAGGACATTGCCATGACTCCTGTCTCATCACCCGGCATTCGTACCAGTGCGCAGGTTAATGGCTACCTTGCACCTGAATCTCCTACAACCATGCGCTCCTTTGACACCGCTCCTGAACATAACACACATCTGACAGTCGGTGGAAATGCTCCATCAGGTCTCAATACGAAGCGAAGCTCCAAGCGCAAGAGCACTTTGACAGCCAAAGACTACGGTAGTGTCCTGAACAGAGACACGCAACCTTCTGGTACCGCTGCTTTCAAAAAGGATTACTGGAAGAACGTTCAGGTTGGGGACTTTCTCAGAATCTTCAATGACGAACAGATCCCTGCTGATGTAGTCGTGTTGTCGACTTCTGATCCTGACGGTGCTTGTTATGTGGAGACCAAGAACTTGGATGGCGAAACCAACCTGAAAGTGAGAAACGCACTTCAAGCAAGTCGGGCCGTTCGCCATGCGCGAGACTGCGAGCAAGCCGAGTTTACCGTTCAGAGCGAAGGACCTCAGCCCAATCTGTACGCGTACAACGCGGTCATGAAATGGCACGAGAAGGACATCAAAACCCCTGAAGGCCCTAAGCACGAACGAGCAGAGCCCATCGGAATTAACAACCTGCTTCTCCGTGGTTGTAATCTGCGGAATACTGAGTGGGTACTTGGTGTTGTGGTTTTCACCGGAGCCCAAACCAAGATCATGCTTAACGCGGGCGCCACCCCCAGCAAGCGAGCTCGCATGGCCAAGGAACTCAACAGGAGCGTCATTTACAATTTCATTATCTTGTTCCTCATGTGCCTTGTTGCTGGTCTTACACAAGGTATTATTTGGAGTACGCAAGGTGGATACACCGCGCAATACTTCGAATTCGGTTCGTTGGGCGGCAGTCCGCCTGTTGACGGCATTGTCACGTTCTGGTCCGCGGTCATTCTGTTCCAGAACTTGGTTCCCATCTCATTGTATATCTCATTGGAGATCATCCGCTCTGCGCAAGCCTTTTTCATCTATTCCGACACGTACATGTACTACGAAAAGCTGGACTACCCATGCACACCGAAATCATGGAATATATCCGATGACCTAGGCCAGATCGAGTACATTTTTTCTGACAAGACTGGAACACTCACACAAAACGTGATGGAGTTCAAGAAATGTACTATCAATGGTCGCCCATACGGTGAGGCTTACACTGAAGCGGAAGCCGGTTTGCGACGAAGGCAAGGTGTCGACGTGGAGAAAGAAGCAGCTGAGATCAATGCTCAAATAGCGGAATCAAGAGTCGAAATGCTCCAGGCGCTGCGCAAGATGCACGACAATGACTATCTCAAGGACGAAAATCTGACCTTCATATCTCCAGATTACGTCCACGATCTCAGTGGACGGTCAGGAGAGGAGCAGAGGAGAGCATGCGAGCACTTCATGATCGCATTAGCGTTGTGTCATACCGTCATTACCGAGACAACGCCTGGGGATCCTCCCGAGATTGAGTTCAAGGCTCAGTCGCCAGACGAGGCAGCTCTTGTGGCTACAGCTCGTGATTGTGGCTTCACAGTGCTTGGTCGCAACAACGACGATTTGCTTGTGAATGTGCTAGGCGAGGACAGGAACTATCAAGTGCTCAATACCCTGGAATTCAATTCGACCAGGAAAAGGATGTCTGCTATTATTCGAATGCCCGACGGGGGGATCAAGCTCTTCTGCAAAGGTGCTGACAGCATGGTCTATTCGAGACTGGCCAAAGGCCAACAGCAAGAACTACGTAAAGCCACAGCCGAAAACCTAGAAGTCTTTGCAAGAGAAGGCCTTCGAACATTATGTGTTGCTGAAAGAGACCTTAGCGAGGAATACTATCAAGAATGGGTTCGAGATCACGACTTTGCAGCACAGGCTATACAGGATCGAGAAGACAGGCTCGAAGAGGTCGCTGATCGCATTGAGCGAGAACTCATGCTCATTGGCGGAACTGCAATCGAAGATCGTCTACAAGATGGCGTACCCGACACAATCGCTTTGCTTGGCAGAGCTGGAATTAAGCTGTGGGTTCTTACTGGTGACAAGGTCGAGACAGCTATCAATATCGGTTTCTCCTGTAACCTACTCTCGAACGAGATGGAGCTGATCCTGTTCGACCTGCCTGAGGCTACGATCGAAGACGCCGGAAGGTTGCTTGATCAACACCTCAAGACCTTCAATATGACAGGTTCAGATGCAGAACTCAAAGAGGCTCGAAAGAACCATGAGCCGCCAGATCCGACGCATGCATTGATCATCGATGGTGAATCATTGAAGCTGGTCTTGTCAGACGAGCTTCGGCAACGCTTCTTGCTGTTATGCAAGCAGTGCAAATCCGTTTTGTGCTGCAGAGTGTCCCCTGCACAAAAAGCTGCTGTCGTGGCTCTGGTCAAGCATGGTCTCAACATTATGGCGCTTTCCATCGGGGATGGTGCCAATGACGTTGCCATGATCCAAGAAGCCGATGTTGGGGTTGGTATCGCAGGTGAAGAGGGTCGACAAGCGGTGATGTCTTCAGATTATGCTATCGGTCAGTTCCGGTTCCTGCAACGGTTGGTCCTTGTCCATGGGCGGTGGTCTTACAAGAGACTCGCTCAGATGACAGGCAATTTCTTTTACAAGGTTTGTAAAATGTTTCATGGTGTGTTTGACCGAGCTAATACTGTTTTAGAACATCGTCTGGACGTTCGCACTCTTCTGGTACCAAATCTATAACAACTTTGACATCACCTATTTATTCGACTACACATACATTCTGCTGGTCAACTTGGTGTTCACATCTCTACCTGTCATTTTGATGGGTATCCTCGACCAAGACGTCACTGACAAAGTCTCGCTTGCCGTGCCACAACTGTACCGGAAAGGCATGGAAAGGAAGGAATGGTCAGAGCTCAAGTTTTGGGGCTACATGGGTGATGGTATCTACCAGTCAGCAATCTGCTATTTCATGGGCCACCTCCTCTTCGCCCCAGCAACCTTTGTGACAGAAAGCGGCCGTGGAGTAGCAGACCGTGGTCGCATGGGGGTCTACATCGCATGCGCGACAATTGTGGTGCTCAACATGTACATCTTGCTCAACACTTACCGATGGGACTGGGTGATGGTTCTCGTCACGGTGATATCCTCTCTGTCGATCTTCTTCTGGACAGGTGTCTACTCATCGTTCGAAGGTTCCTTCCAGTTCTACAAATCAGCTGCAGAAGTCTACGGTACACTGGCATTTTGGGTACTAATGCTACTCATTGTGGTCATCTGCCTACTACCACGATTTTGCGTCAAGTATTACCAGAAGAATTACCGTCCATATGATGTGGACATCATCCGCGAGCAAGTTCGGCAAGGCAAATTCCGTTACCTTGACCAGTACGAGGCATTTGTGCCTCCAAAAGCAGTTATGGGCTCGGGCACGTCTTCAGACAGCACTGAAGTCGCAGCTGATGAGACCACTCCGGAAACTGGAAGCAAGCATGCACGGTTCGCAAGCATGACAGAGTCAGCAAGGCCAATATATCCTCCCTCGGAAGCAGCAACAAGACAACCGCACAGCCAAACAGGAAGCGATGGCACTGACAGAACAGCACCGTCTTTCGACATCTCAAGATCACCACTAGCGAGAACTAATACGCCTGCGGCGACGCCTGAGCCGCAATATCACGCGAGAATGTCTTCGGACAGGATGAGGCCGTCGCTCGATATACCAAGGCACTCGTTCGAACATACGAGGTCACACTCGAGATCGAGACAGTCCTTTGAGAGCAGCAGAGATTTTTCTTCAGCGGCATATTTGACGAGGGTAGAGTCAACTTACTCCCAGCCTGGATTGACGCCGGTAACAACGGAGTCGGGCAGAAGGCGGTACACTACCGTGCAAGAAGGGAATGAAGGAGGGGCGTCCAACGTATAGGATATGTTAGCCAGACTAGACGGGGACGTTTCACGACATTCACGGCATATTATGCCCCTGCTTGAGCTTTATCTTTATGGTCGTGACCCATTGGAAGGTCAGGTGCGCATTATGAGCGTGGCGTTCTCTCTGAATGAATAGATAGCAACCTTGCTACACTCCTTCCACTTCTCACGTCGGGGAGCTTGCTTCACCCTTACTGTTACATCTGGCCAGGTTGCTCGGTTAGTTCGGCGTAGTTCACTGCTCGTTCTTGCCGTCTCATGCTGTCCCCTTTTATCGGTGACATGACATCATTGCGCTAGGAGTAGGAATGAAAAGCACTTTAACGCGTAAACGGATGGGAGCGCGACGCACCTTAATTTCTTGAGACGGGTAGGAGCGGCGAACCTCGTACCAACACAATGACTGTAGCTTCACTACAGGAATATGTCTCGTTCACCTTTGTGCTGACCTAGTGATACGTTAGGGAATCAGCAAACGACGTACATGATTCTCGCTACCTTTACTTCCACTTCCCATAGGCTTACTTACCATGACCTCTCGATCAAGGCAACGTTTTCTCTTCCACCCCCTCGATCGAATATAGTGCCTCGCCCGTCTGCAGGCGTCCAATGTAGATTGTCCAAATCCACACTGCAGTAAGCAGACATGGCTGAGCACGTAGCCGCTGTTGAGTATGTATTTCGCAATCATTCGTAAGTTCTGGGGCTGACGATGACAGTGCATTGAAGAAAGTCCCTCCAGCGGTCCACATCTTCTGCCCTCGACTATCTGATGAGGACCGGGGCGACCACGACGAGAAGCAAGAGCGAGAATCAAAAGAGCGACGAGACCAGTTCTTCGCTGCGCTGCCCCTCCTCGCCTTCGACGGCGAAGAATGCCGACCATATCACGCGTGGATATACGAGACTCTTGATACACAGCTCGCCAAGTGCGAAGCATGCATTCGAAGGTACCATCTCGGGAAGATCGGCTTCAAAGCGCAGTTGTTACAGGACTATGAAGACGATGAGGTCAAGCAATTTCTGGACATCATAAACCGAAGGGACCTTGAAAGGATCAAGAGCGGCCTGGATTCTGCCACGAAGAAGCTGGAGCCTCTGCCACCACAAGAGCGGTCGCCAAAGGTGCTCGATAATGCGCAACTGTTCGCACTGTATGAGACGTTGCACTGTGAAGCATTTTACACAAACGAAGATCTCCTCAAAGCCCACTTCGACAAGCCATTCAGACTCGTTCAGACACATAAACCGTTGAAGATCAAAGAGGTTCTGCCCGCCGTCACCAAGTTCCTCTTCTCTCAGGATACCTACCGTCTGGATTGGGCAGTGAAAACATGGCTCCGATTGGATAGAGCTCCGACAGACGAAGAGTGGGAGTGGGCTATCAAGGACATACTCGTCTCCGAGCTCAATGCGATCCGAGATGACTCCGGCCTAGTGCGATACTGGAGTGGTCTCAGAGTCATCATAGGCAAGCTCAATGCCGAGCAGATACGGCTCAAGCTGTTTGATTTGGGATTCAATTTTCCGCGCATGTGCCTAGACCACCTTGCGAGACGGACAGCAGCAATTCCCCAGATCACACAGTCTCTGAAGGTTCTGTGGAAAAAGGCGCCTGATGCATACTGGCAGGCTCTACCATCAGTGTCCGCTGCAACCGTTGCTGAGCAAGTCTTCGCCAGTCCGAACTTCGACAAAGCTTTGGAGACCCATGCAGGCCTTAACAATACGAACGGAAGTCTAGATGTGCTGTCATGGATCGAAGCGTTGCTCAATGCCCTGCAGCCTGGAACCCGACCGCCTGCCACGCGAACCTTGACCCATCAACTTTTCAATCGTGTCAAATCGACCCATCTATCGGAGGCAGCAAAACGAGTGTGCTTTGAGTGGGCAGTAAGATCGCTCGTGACCACTATTCTCAGCTTCTCCGATGACGAAGCAACGCGTAACTCAGCAGGCAGACCTCTTCTGTCCGATGCCATAGCTACAGTCAGCACCCACTTGCCGACTATTCTCGCCTTCCAGCTAAGCAGAGACGATTCTGGGAGCGTTGCGGTACGAGACCAGGTCATCACCCTCGTGCGCAACAGTCTGGCGTTAGATTGCATGATGCTGAAATCGGACTATGAGGCTCTTTCCATCAGCAAGCCAAAGGCACAAAACAGTTCCCATACACCCGAGCTCTGGCGCACGGTCAACCGATACCTGGATGCCGACCATCACGACCTGTCCATGGCTTTGCTCCGGAGCACGATGCCCCTTGCTGGCCTGGAGCAGTTTCCAATCAAAGCGGACACCTCCTGCAAATCTGAGAAGGAGTCTTTCAATACGATGTTTGCAAAGGTCGAAGAATTGCTGAGTCAATGCATCGACCATTTGGCAGAGTTCCCGGCTAAGCACCTGGATCCACTCTTCACCCAGCAAGACACAAACATGGCTCTAATGGCGCTGCTATTCTCAAGTAACGATAGTATATATCAGGCTACTGTGGAACTCATTAAAAACATTGCTCAGGAGCCTGGCAGAATCGAGGCACTAGCTCACGTGGTCGACGCCTTCTTCTCAAGTACACTGTACTCACTCTGCTGGGTCTTTCGGAGGATAGCAAGTATGATGCCATTCAAACCGATCCCTCGATTGCTCCAGACTGGCAAAGATATCATGGATCTGCTTTGCGACTCGAATGGCCTGCTTAGAACCAGGAAGCTGGAGGGCCGAGAAGCGCATGCGGCACAAGCGTACTGGCAGTACACTTGGCTCATCCTTACCACTATCTTCAGAAGAATGGAGAGGTGGTCTGTTGATGTTTCCGATAAGCCGCTCATGACAGAGGTGTGCCGTAACACAATGCAATATGCACAAGAACTCTTTGGGCACTACTTCGTGTTCGTCAAGGTTGTCGAGCAAGGCTCGAAAGCAGGGGAGAAGCCTGATGTGGCGACCGCATTGCTTAATACCGAGGCCTCCTCGTCGGCGGGGTCACCTCCAAAGGCCTTAGACTCTATGGTCAAGTGGCTGAGACTACGTGACCCTTACCTTGCCGAGACGTTAGTAGACTTGATCGTCGAAATGCTCCGTCGGCTGAAAGAATATGGCACCGCGATACCAAGCGATAGCTATGCTCTCACCTTTGTGGAGGAAGTTGCTGTCGCTGGCGCCAGCAAAGGGAAAGGCACAAGAACAATATTGAGCGACAACCAGAAAGCTGGCCTCATCCGTGCCCTCGAGCAGTACACTGGTAAGCAGATTGTGCGACAGCCAAAACTTGCAACGAAGAAACAGCAACGCCTAGATCTTGACTCGTGGACAGACGCCAGCGGCAAAACAAAAATCAAGCCAGAAATAGTTACCTTTGATGATGATGATGATTTATCTGAAGGCATCAAAGATGAAGATCTCAACGACCTCAAAGCGCTGCTCGATAAGACAGAGCTCTCGCAAGCAGAAAAGCATAGACGAGAAGCACTGCTGGCTCAGAGAAAGGAGCAAAAGCAGCAACAGAAGAAGGCTGCGACTCTTCCCAAAGCTCAAGGGCTATCTCTGCTAGAGATTCAGAGGAAGCAGGCAGCTTCGTCAAGGGCTTTCATCGAACAGCGAAAGAAAGAAGAAGCTGCTGCCAAAGCAAGACAAAAAGAACTGGCAGCAAGGCTCAAAGGCAGGACTGGTAGCGAGCAGACAGCTCAAGCGGGTTCTGGTCTCGCTGGGCTAGGCGTTCAAGGGAAGGACCACTCCGTCCCTCGTAGTGACTTGATGGTGTCGTCTGAATCGGAATCAGATTCCTCAGAGGACGACGAGCTTTTTGGCTCGGCAAAGACAGCAACAACCACTATTAGTCGGTCTGGCAAGCCTGTGTCAATGCCGATCAGAAAGATCAAGCAAGTTCGATCTGCAAAAGATATGCGAGCACGGCTGAGCCCGGATTTGACTGGGCTTCACAAGACAATCTTGGCCTGGGACTTCTTTGCTGAGACTGAGACGCCGCCTAATTCCGGCAAGGACGACTACACGCTTGTAAGCAATACATTCAAAACTGTGGAGGACTACCAGAGGACCTTTGAGCCTCTTCTGGTTCTTGAAGGCTGGCAAAGCTTCCGTACTGCAAGGGAAGATGGCAATTTCAAGCCTTTCGAGGTGAAAGTGGCTAGTTCCATGATCGTCGACAACTTCTTTGAGATCAACAGTACGATTAGCATGGCTGAAGGGAGGGAGCTAGGTATCGGACCGTCAGAGGTGGTACTGTTGTCGAAGGCTAGCCGACCTCATGCCGAGCCTAGTGAACCACATTGTCTGGCACGAGTCAAAGAAGTCACTCGAAAGCGTGGTGAGGTCCAGATTGTGTACCGCGTCAACTCCGCGAACAACCCGATGAGACACCATCTGAACGACAAAGCTACAGTCTATGCTGTGCAGATCCTATCATTGACACCGCTCGAAAGAGAGTACGGTGCGCTGATGGCTTTGCCATATTACGACTTGGCTGAGGAAATCATTCGAGCTAAGCCCTCACCATTGCTCGAATACACAGATGACGAGGTCGTAGACCTGCAAAAGCTGCACAATCTAAACGCTGCGCAAGCCAAAGCAGTCAAGTCTGCTGTGGACAATGATGCTTTCACCCTGGTGCAGGGTCCTCCCGGTTCCGGTAAAACGAAAACAATCACAGCCATTTTCAGTGAAGTTATGACCCGAATGCTCAAAACGCACAGCGTTTCAGCTCGACCTGGCAGCGGACCAGGTCCACCTCCATCTGCAAAGAAAATCCTTGTATGTGCACCAAGTAACGCCGCAGTTGATGAGCTAGTTATGCGTTTCAAAAATGGTGTCAAGTTGCAGAATGGCAAGACTGAGAAGCTGAACATCGTCCGTTTTGGTCGAAGCGAGGCTATCAACGCTGCCGTCAAGGACGTTACCTTGGAAGAGCTCGTCAGTGCGCGGCTAAGTGAGACCATGGGCATCAACGAAAACGGTAAGGATAACATTCACGATGTGATGATGGAGCACAAAGGAGCCTCCGATGAGATGCTTGAGCTCAGACACAAGATGGACGAAACGAGACAAAAAGGCGAGCAGGTCTCAACCGCTGATGAGCAACTTCTTGAAGGTCTTCGACGCAAGAAGACGACTTTGTCCTCTAAGATCGATCATCTACGAGAGAAGCAGAACTCGGCCACACGAGACGCCGACATCAACCGACGACGAGTGCAGCAAGCGATCCTCGACTCAGCCCATGTACTTTGTGCCACGCTCAGCGGTAGCGGGCACGATACATTCCAGAGTCTAAATGTCGAATTCGATACCGTAATAATCGATGAAGCTGCTCAATCCATTGAATTATCAGCATTGATACCACTAAAGTATGGTTGCTCGAAGTGCATTCTGGTCGGAGACCCGAAGCAGTTGCCTCCAACGGTACTATCTCGACAAGCTGCAAAATATCAATACCAGCAAAGTTTGTTCGCCAGAATGGAAAACAACCACAAGGCGGATGTGCATCTACTGGACATTCAATATCGTATGCATCCTGAGATTAGTGCTTTCCCAAGCAGGACCTTCTATGACTCTCGCTTGCGCGACGGTGATGACATGGCTCGACTTCGAGCACGTCCTTGGCATCGAAGTCAGGTGTTCTCACCATACCGGTTTTTCGATGTCGAAGGTATGAGCGAATCGGCACCGAAGGGCAGGTCTCTCGTGAACAATGCAGAAATCAACGTCGCACTGGCAATGTATGATCGTTTGGTGAGCGATGTGACGATGTACGATTTCAGACGCAAGATCGGTATCATCACGCCATACAAAGGACAACTGAAAGCACTCAAGCAGCGCTTCCAGATGCGATATGGTGAGAATATCCTTGACGCCATCGAATTCAATACCACAGACGCTTTCCAAGGAAGAGAAGCCGAGATCATCATATTCTCGTGCGTGCGAGCTTCAACCCAAGGAATTGGTTTCCTGAACGATGTTCGGCGTATGAACGTTGGTTTGACCAGAGCCAAATGTTCCCTTTGGGTTCTTGGAAACTCTCAAGCGCTGATACAAGGTGAATTCTGGCGAGCACTTGTCACCGACTCTCGCACTCGGAATCTATACACTGACGGCAACCTGATCCAGCTCTTCAACAAACGTCTTCTCACTGCCGACATGATGAAGGATGATGTTGAGATGGGAGGCATGAGTGAAGACTTGCTGGGACGTGGACCTGTGTCCACAATAACATCAAGAGAGCGTACTGCTGCCCCTGCTTCGGACATCCTACCAGAACCGGCCAAACCGCTATCCCACGAAAACAATAGCAGGAGCAACACACCTAACCCAGCTGTGACAAATGGCACCACACGTCAGAACACCCCCACAGCAACATTGAGACACTCTACGCCCTCTAGACCCGACCCACCATCGCGTCAACTCTCCAACGACTCCGCTTCTGGAGCAGCATCGGCAAGTAGGAATGTCAAGCTAGCGCCGTCTGTTGTGACAGGCGTAAACGGTAACACTAATGGTGACCGGCAGGCAGCCGCTAAGCGACCCGCTGCAGGCCAAGGTGTCAATGGACCAAGTGGCGGACGCTTCGGGCTCAACGCGAAGGTCAACTGCAATATCTGTGGCTCCGACCAGCACTTCAGCCATAATTGCGATAACGACAAGGCTCGGGAGGCATCAATAGGGAGATGCCGCCGCTGTGGGGCGGTAGGGCATACAAAACCTGCATGTCTAGCCAAACGTTGTTTGGCATGTGGTGAGACTGGACACGAAGAAACTGCTTGTGGAGTGCCTGAAAACAAGAAATTGGCGTCTATGGAGAGGAAAGAAGTGCAGAGACAGGAAGAAGAGCATCATAGATATCTTCAGAAAAACTGGGAGAACAGGACGAGGAAGCAGCTTGGTGAGCATGGTGCATCAATCCCAATGGTAAAGACTAGATCAGATCCCGGTGCCGAAAAGCGGAAAAGAGAAAGCTCTACTGACGGCGGTTCCTCGGCGAAAGCTCAGAAAACTACCTCGCCTGCGCCTCCCAGTGGTCCTGCTAGTATGCAGCCACGCCCTGTCGGAATGGGTCCGGTTGGAGCCAGATCAGGAAACGGACAGCCCATGATACGACGAAAGAAAGCTGATCAAAATAGCATGTTCGCAAGACGGTAGTGGCCGCAAGCAACATGAGTTCCCAGCATAGTGGTGGTGTTGGAGGTTGCGAGCATTACGGGACTGAGTGTACAAGCTGGCAAGGGACACGAGTAGACCTGATTTAGCGACTTACAGCATCTTGGAGCGGCAGGTCGTCATTATCGATCGCGGCCATCTCACTAAGATTAACGAGAACATTGCGGCGGCGTTAGCATGACCGGGGATCGATCGGAACGAGGCATCCCGGCTTGGCAAGTATTGCATTTCCGTCGATCTGGTAATCGGAGATGTGTAAGGAGTACATGCACACGAGGGTCGAATCACGGGAACAGGAAGGTATACTGGGGTTTCCGCCTACGATATTATCGAGTGCGCATCGGCTGCACATCAAGTACCTGTAGCTAGTTAGCTGCGACCTCATTGACGTGACCAGTTCCCACGTACTTGTAGTTGAGCAGTGGCAACGTTTATACCCATCACCCGTTCGTCGATCACACACGTCACAAAGTTCTTAAACATGGTTGCGACCATGAGACCGCGGATCACTGGAACACAAGCGATCATGTTCCCAAATACGAGGTTGAGATTGAGATCACGTCTGATCTTGATCTCTAACATGACTGACAGCGACTACCCGGGGGGAACGATGCTCCGTTTCGCCTACAGTGGACACCTTGCCTCATAGGGAGACGTGCATGATTAATTTGGTCATCACGAATTTCTGTTCCGAACAACTCAAACAACCTCCTGTTGAGCAGCATACAGCAGCTCTCCGCTAGGGCCGTAATTCACCTTTCTAGCGGCACCTCAATCCTGACCTCTCGACAGACCAACGCATGAGCTTCTAGTCACCTACTTGGGGACGAGTCTTTTGACGATGCAGCTGCTTCACTAAAGAACCATTTGACTTTTCGGAAGTTTTGGACGTTTTTCGGGCATACTGCACAGCTTTCCTGCATGCACGCCAGCACGCCAGCATCGTATACGGGGCCCAGGAGGCTTGTATCCGCCTCGGGTGACGCCGTTGGTGAGCTAAAATGGAATCGCGGAGCTTTGACCAACCTTGATTGCGCATTTCGACCCAGGCTAGTGGTTCGTGGCTCAAGATCGATGTTCGGCAGACGTTCCAACTGGTTGGAAGCAGAAGCCAACAACGCCTTGGGACCCATGCCTGCTCGCATATGACAAAGCGCCACCCAGTACAGTAGGCCCTTGAGTGGTGGAGGAGGGCTAGGTACTCATTCGCGAGGTACCTTATCTTGCTCCGTGAGATGGGAGCAGGATAATACAAAAGTGCTCCTTCTGACTTTGAACCTCAGTGAGCGTTGGCGGAACTCGAATTGAGCGTAAGGCGTTTCTAAAAAGCCCTAATGAGGAGGCTACAAGACACGAGTGGTCCGTACTCGAGCGAGCCTGAACGACGCGGATTGGAACACCGCTATCTCCTTCAGCTGCGCACGGCATCCAAACGAACCTTCTTACTAAGATTACCTGGTGGCGTCTGCCCCAAAGCAGGGACTAATCATAACAAAACTTACACGCCATCGAACAGGTTGACCCGAACGCAAATACCCATGCTTGAGCTCTTATGCCTGCCACTTCGCTAATCGTGAAGCTGCAGTATGAGATATTATCGTGACACAGTGCTACTTCAGTGCTTCATATACTGCTGCAAGCAGCTGCAAGGGTCCTCTCGTTCATCTCCCTTGCATGCATATTTACACATGCAAAAGCGACACCTATACAGACACCTACACATGTACACCATGGGGATGGACACGAACCCCAGATCATCGCCACGGTCCATGCTTTATATATGTCTCTCATGGCGCACAGACTTCGCTGAAAGATCTACCTTCCCTTGCTCTTTCCCTGTTCAGATCATGGTCTGTGCTAGTCTAACTTCTACTGACCTCGAGCTCTGTTATGCACAAGCCTGCATCAGCACAGCAGGCCGCAGGTGTTATAGAAAGTGCTCAATGGTTACACGAGAGCAGGGATAGTCACACCATGAATTCCCCAAATATCACCCAGGAGATCGCCCGGTCAAACAAACGCTATTCGTTTTTGAATGTACTCGACAACGTCGCTACTTCCTCGGTTGGTTTGACATTTGCACCTGCTTCTGCGACAGCCTATCCAATCCAACACCAGACACGAGAAGACGCTTGTAGACGACTCTCACAAACTTTGCAGACTCTCACTACGAGGGAATATGGTCACAAGCATTTGCCGGAGCTCCCAGTTCCGTCTTGCGATAACGGGACCATCGACATCTCACCAACGCCTTGCTCGAAGCTTTGCTCGGATGTTGTCTCGACACAAACGGGCCTGAAAGCACCAAGATCGACACCACAAGAACCAAGGTATCGCCAACATCTCCCTCTCGCCAGCCTAGGCCGAACTTTCAACGCCTACGCTTTTGGCGAGATGACACAGTCACCCGAGCACATGTCCAATAACCATCGCAACTCACCTCGCCCCGAAAGCAACAACGCCCAAAATAGTAACAGTGATGTACCAGTACAAAAGCCACGCCCAGACTCTTGTACTGATGCATCAATTACTCGACGGGTAGCCATCCACAAACGGCCTGGCTCTACCGACTCGGCTGCAAGAGCGGGTCGAGCACGGAAGAAGTCTGTCACATATGATGATCAGCGAGCTTGTCGCCCTAAAATACGACACTCGCTCAAGCATACACATTCCCCTTGTCTACAAACAACGCGACGAGGGTACCAGTTGGTCGCTAGTAGTCTTAAGGACTGGCGCACTAAGGGCGATAAGAAACATAGGCCTGAAGAGAGAATGTCAATAGATCAGGAAGAGAAACCTCAGATCATGCCAATGCTCTCCTTGAAAGAAGCACTCCGAGGGGTGGCGCCGCTGCCACCCCTGCACGACCCCAAACATGATCAACACTTCGCACAAGAATGTTCGAAGCTGCTGTCACTCCGACGAGATCCTTCAAAATGCTCTTTCATTGATTCACCGCCTACCAAGCAGCTGCCAGAACCTCCACGAGAGGTGTCCCCTATCTCGTCAGAAGTCGTCAGTAGGCCCTCGATGCATACACATACAGCGTCTGAAGCCATGTCGGTTAGCACAAGCATATTGGATCTGGATTGGCCACAGCCTGGCGGATACAAGACCCTTCGCTCTGATGAGACAGCGGACATCCAGCCTACTCGACCAGAGTCTCCTCCAATTCCCCAGTACGCCACTGACGACGAAGACCCAGAGACCTTCAGTCCTCTCATCAGTCTAGCTGCGTCGCCACACCTGGATAGCTTTCCTAGATTGTGGACTGCTCCAATTGTCGAGAAGCGAACAGCAAGGTCACCTCCTCCTTCAGCACCCCCGGAGCGCCCGCTACCGTGCTTGCCTATGACCAAGATCAAAGCTAACACAAAACAAAAGCTCAACAGCGCTCAGACTCGTCATCGACCAACCGCCGAAGACTCAGCTCAACTTTGGGGTAAGCCTTCTTCCACTACGTGTAGACCGGCCCTTGGTCAGAGTCGGCTGTCGATTTTAGCAACAAGTAAGGGTCTAAAGGTTGATTCGAGTATCGCACCGCGTGCTGATACCTTATCACAAAGCGCAAAAGAGCAGTCAGCTGCAGCTCCCCCATCACCTTTGAATCTGCGGTTAGCCAAGAGTAACAGAAACTCTAAGGTGAATGAGCTCAAGAGGAGACATGTATCGATGCTCATCAAAGACGGTGTCAACGTTGTTGCTTTCGAACAAAGCGGTGTTGATACGGTTGACTTTGCCAGACGCGGGTCTGCTCCCGATGCTATGCAGACTTCGTCCGCGTACAGTTCACACAGTATGAGACCATCAACCAACAGGAGGCGAGTTTCTATCGACAAGCAAAAGCCTCTGCCGTTAACACCGGTTACCAAGGCACACTCTGCTAAAAGTTCAGTATCATGTATTTCAGCACGCCCACAAATCTCGACTTCCGGCCGAAATTCAAGGGCCAACTCAAGATCCAAACGAGATACACGGCTCTCTTTGGGCCCGGGGTCCAACCATGCGAAGCCAATGCAAATTCTGTCTCAGTCCGACGTCATGACACTTGTTGACACAGACCCTCGAGCTTCTCACGGCTTCCGTGCTGGCGCCGTCAGTCCTTTCCCCAGCAACAAATGCAAGCGGACAACAAGACAAGGCTCCAGACCTACTCTTTTGAGTCACACTAGAAGCACTAGCATTGATGGAAGCAGGCCTTCATCGTGTCAGTCTCCGACGCATTGTTGGAGCCCCAGCAGCGAGTCTAGCGATTATACTGCCACCACCGTCACAACCGTACCATCCAGTCCAAACTCCGCTTCTTTCATGGCCGAAATTCCGCTTGTTGCCTCCTTTGATTCGGGATACGCCTCTGGACACGACACCAGACCTAATAGAGCTGATGGTTCTCGAAGCAACGCCACAGGTATTGAACTTTTGGCTACAGGATCTCGTCAACTCGACAACCAAGAACGACTGGCTTCCTCACGAAGTAATGCCGTGGTCAGTGAGAACAGTAGCGAACAGAAGGTGGAAGAGCTCAAAGATGAGGTCGATCGCATGAAGCGTGTGTACAACGCTATGTTACGAGCACGTCAGGGCCTTGCTCAGGAGTATATGGACAACAAAAGATACGCTGAATTGCTTGAAGACGATGAGAGATGTCGCGCTGCTTCATTTAGGGATCAGACGAGCAATGTGCTCGCAAAGATCGAGGCGGACCTTGCCAGTAGTCCACCAAGCGCCGATGGCGACAGCGAGGAGACAATTACACCTTCGTCACATCCAAAGCCTGTTATAGCCATCTCATCCGCGCCCAACCGCAAAGGAGACATCAAGGAAGATGTCGCCTGCTCAGTATCTGCCAGCGGCTCGGATATACCGGCGCCGCTCCGCATCCCGTCCAGCTCGTACCCGGCTCCACTAGGCTCGTCAGCGACCGTGGACACAAGCATCGAGTCTCCAGCTCAATTACCCTTCAAGGCGGGCTCCACGCTGCTCTCCGCAGCCAGACGGCCCGCACAATCCACCGTACGCCATCCGCAGACGTGCGCGCCCACGCCACAGTCGAAAAGGTACTCAGTCCTGTCACAGTACAATCCTTACCCAAAAACACAACGCTCGCCATCGACGGTCGCAGCAGACTCTCCACCCCGCGCCGTCCCCGGCAGACTACCACCAAAGCAAGTCGCCATCTGCCCCAGGACGCCGGCTCAAGACATCGATCAAGAAATTGATTTCAATGATGCTGTGCCTCCATTCCTGACCAACACGCGGCAGATGGATAGGGCTATTGACGAGTTCAAGGCTTCGACTGACCGGGACCAGGACGGGGACAGGCACGGTGGAAGAGGAAAGACATTTGAGGGTCAGCACGGAGATACGGGTATCATCAGGCTGAGGATTACCGATGGCCAATTCAGGGTCATGTGAGTTCTTCAGCGGACCTGGTCATCGAGTTGATTGAGGGTAGGAAGTCGGGAGAGGAGATGACTTCAGATCGGATTACATCACGGGAAAGGACATAACTGAGCGCTGGTCGCCCGTCCAACTTGAGTATTAGTAATGTCGTCGAAAACAGCGGTACGGTATGGTAAAGCCTTGCTTGTTGGAGCACGCTTCGCGTCGGTGCGAGTTCTTACCGTACAGTCTTCTTCGTATGAAAGGACGAGGATGCACATCACATCACATCACACCGCAAAAGTGAGAGGAAAAGTCAATGGGCAAGAAAGAGAGCATGGTACTGCTATTGCTCGTCAAAAGCAATATAAGATAAGATAAGATACGGTATGATACGATTTGATGGAAATGATGAAAAGTGGACACCTATAAGAACAATGTATGGAAGGGTTGAATCTGAATCACGAATTAGAATTTTGGGAGGTTTTTGTGAACGTTTTGTTTCGTGTTAAATGTTATGTTCATGGAGTTCATTCACATTCGACCTACTCTATTCTAAGTAGCTATTTACATATATACACAAAACCAAAAAGGTATCTTCGTAAATCGTCCATCCATATGTCCTACCTAACCCATCATCTAAAAAATTCGCTTCGACGCAAGCAGAAGTGCGTGCGTGCAGTGGTCATCACGTCTTTCAACGTCCTCCGCAGAGAAGAAACCCTGAGCAGTCATTGCTACCCAGGATCGATGCCATTCCGACGCTTCGCCTATAAACCAAATGACCTGAACACCAAGCGGAAATGTCGCTGAGAGTAGTAGTGATGCCTAGAACCAAGAAAATTTCACGCTGTCCTCGTCGTCCCATCGTATCTGCTTGGAGAGCGTACGTGCTGGAGAGTGCGTATGATGGTCTGAGGTCGCGTTGTCCGCCCAGTGGTCACCTAGTCCTCGTTTGGGGTCGAAGAAGCCCCAGTCATCGGAGTCAGGTTTCAAGGGGCTGAGGGTCGAGCCCGTAGATGAGAACGAGGACCCTGTGGCTGATGAAGGGACTGGAGACTGCGATGGTGACTTTTTCCGCGCCGAGAAGGGTGACCAGGCGAACCAGGAATTGCCAGTGCTCGTGCTTGGGCGTCTGGGCGTCGACGGACCGGTGTCAGACATGGTTGATGTCGAGGTCATGCTGCCTGCTGAACCGGGTCGTTCCTGCTCAATGGTGACCATGCGGAAGGCGGATGGAAACATGGTATGATGGCTGTTCACTGGGACTAATCTGGTCGGACTTGGTGTAGATTGTGATCTAGAGTGTCCATGGTAATCATGGCATGCAGGTTCATGCAAGATGGATGCGGCTGTTGTAATGTCCCTTCTTGGTACAGCTGCCATGGTCTGCGATCTTGCGTGGCCCCGAGGTCGAGACGTATTCATGGTGAGTAGTTCGTTGTTCTCAATGGGAAGATCGAGGTCGTCTTCGCTGCAACTGGGAGTGCTGGGTGGTTGGGTATGATGTTGCTGAAGTTCGTCACCGGGCATGAATTTATTGAGTTGGCCCCTACCAGCACGTGCCGGGTAGAAGAGTGGTGGTGTTATGGCACCTTCTCGTCTGAGCGCGGGTGCAGTAGATGGTCGTTCTGACAGAGTCTCAAAGCTCGTGATTCGATCTTTGACAGAGCCAAGTTTGACGCCTGTGCGTTGCCTGCGGTGAGCTTTCAAGAAAGCTGGTTGCGTGTCTCTCATGCTTGTGGTGTGAGAAGGAGACGGTGTTATTCTGCTTCCTCCTCGTCTAGCTCTTTTTCCCTCTTCGCGAACAGGCTCACCCTGTTCTGGATGGCATAGATTGCGTAGCCGATTAGCGCTAGGACAACGAACAGAGCGATGATGATTATCGCTATGACGATGTTGCGTTTGACCATCCTCGCTGTTGTTGCTCTGGACGAGTTTATGGACGTCTTCTTCTCGGCCTTTCAGGAACAGGCCTGGGGTGTGTGCGTCGTTGGCGTAAGAGGGTCGACGAGTGCCTGCTGATTCAGTGCCGGGAGAGAATTCGCGGGCGTGCTGGTGACCGGAGGTCTTTCTAGACTTGTTGACAACTGGTACGCTCTGGGTGCGGGAGTGGACGACCAGACGAAAGCGATTTGGTGGTGGTGGGCTAAGCCCTGGTCCAGAGAGAAGGGAGCTGCTGTTTGGGAGCTGGCCTATGCACACCGGGTCCGAGGTGTGGATTCTTGATTCGAAAGCCGGTGGTGTTTGATGTGGAAAATCAAGCGCAGCGTCTTGAGAGGAAAGGAAAGAAATTTTGAATGCTGGTGGTGAGGACTGAGGACCGGTCAGAGTCCTCTTTGGTTGGTATTGTGCTTGATGATGCTGAACTGATAGTGTAGCTCTGGATTAGCAAGCTCAAGAAATGGTCAGTGTGTTGTACGAGTAGTAGCCACGAGTTGCTAATGTTAGCTTGTGAGAGGAAGGAACACGAGCTCGGAATGTGAAGCATGATATTGCATATATGACCAGCGCGTGGTCGCCAGCCTCGTACTTCTTGAAGCGAGACATAACCAACCTCTCCAACGTCGCCGACAAGGGTCCAAGGATGACTTGCTGGAAATTGTCCTCGACGCGCTTGGCCAGGTGTCCATTGTCATCCCAACCACCGCGCAGATCGCCGCGCTAGATCTATAAAGGACTAGTGAGAGAACTTGGCGCCAACCACCTCTATTGCCTGCGATCTTATCATGTGATCGCGCGACATACGGCAGACACGTGTATGGAGTACCCGTAATGTCGCTGAGCAACGACAACCTCCACGACCTCCACAACTCAGTCAGCGCAAGAGGCCCTGAAGCGGCTCAAGGCACACCTCTCTGTCGTCATGTGGTCCTGTGGTCTGCTGGGGCTTGCTCTCAAGTCGCGCGATGCACATATTCCGCAAACCGTCTTCTTGGCAGGGACGACCGACCGGTGTGCGATTCTCAACAACGGTCCATGAGCACGGCTTTCAGCTTAAGAGGAGCTTCATCTGCGTCGAGGGGGACTGCTAGCGTTGTTGACCTTGATGAGATGGGGGAAGTACTTTGGAGAGTTTGACGGGGATGCATCAATACCGCTGATTGCGGCCAGCGCACTGGCCAACTGCTGCAAACAGTTGATTTCCATCTACGGAAACACTCTGCCACCTCTCACTGAGCCTCGTGCTCCGAACATGAAGAGAGAAAATATACAGGATACTTGCCACGACATGCTTGTACACGCGTGGAAAGCAATACCACCAGAGCAAGCGCTGACATGAGCTACACCCGCACACCACACAATGGGAACATGGAACTTTGCCAGCCGAAGGAACAACAGAGCAGCATCTATCCTGACTCCCACACAATCACTGCATCCGGATGTCTCCGCTTCCATGTCCGTATGCCACTGCTATCAAAGAAATACTTCAACAAAGAATCTCTGCGCATGGGCTCATCTTGACCACTCTCATTATCTGCCGTGCTGACCTCTTTCACCATGGGCCGGTCCTACACTGACTTGAACAGCGTGAAGCAAGATGAGATATTCAGCATCGCAGTCCTCCACTCGAAAATAAACACCATGCCCCTGGTTGATTCCTTCTTCAAGCCTGCCCTATCCACTGATCGAGACGGTGACGTACTAATGGCCGACTCCATCGCCGCTCCACAGATAAGTCCGTTCAGAGAAAAGTTCAGCTTCGACTGGTTCAAGTTCGATAGCAATGGCAGCTTGTCACCAAAGACTCCAACCTTCTCCCCAGTCTCCCCAGCAACTATACGCAGCGCGAGCACTGTCTCACCAACTAGCTATTTTCATGACGCCTCTCCCGTCACGCCTGTTACGCCCGAGAAGTCTGGCACGAAGCCCTCCAACATAACAATTTCCCCTCCTAGAGCCTCACAGCTCGTCCTACCTCCGCCTCCAGCAAAGCCTCTGAATTGGGTCTGGCAGTGCCACCAGTGCCGATCACGCTACCAGCTGTCTGTCACTCGTCGATGTCTTATAGATGGTCATTATTATTGCTCTGGCGATTCCTCCCAAAACCAACGCAATAACAAGCGGAGACGCAAGGCACAGTCGTGCACCAGCGAGTTTGACTATGTCGGCTGGCAGGATTGGGGTCAATGGCGCCGTAAGTGTACTGCTCTCCGAGCCTATGCTAACGGAAAGGCTGCCCCGAAAATGCATGGTTGTGAAGGCTGCAGCTTCCCGAGTCAGTGTCGCTACGAGAGCCGACCGCCCGTCGAGACAATCGCATTCGACAAGTACATTGAAGAAAAGGACATCGCGGCAATCAAGAAACAAGAAGTAGAAGCAGCTGTTAGTCCTGAGAAAGCTGCCTTTGCTGGGGAGCTAGGCAAGGGAAAGGAGCGCCAGATCGTAACCCGGGCAACAAAAAAGAAAGGACAGAAGCTTGCAAAGATAGAAGCATCCGGTGAAAAAGTCTTGCAGAAGAACATGGCTGAGAAAGGATCGAAGAGGCAGCGGTTCTACTCAACTCTTGCTGGCAACACATCAACTGCCGACCTTAGTCCGACCAGAGAAGCTAGCAACCCATTTGATCGGGGGAAATTCGACCCAAGCCTACCCTCTGTCGGCCACAACCCCAAACCAAAAAACCCCACAGCAACCACTACCATTCCGATTGACCCTGCATTAATCCGAGACCCTCACGGTCATTCTGGTGACAAGCATACAGACCTCGAGACAATCGAAGCCACACTCAAAGCTGCCCTTGCCGGCCAGAAATCCAAGTCCTCATCATCACCGACACCCGCATTGACTTCACGTCCTCAATCACAGGCCTCATCTACATCAACCCCACTCCTCACGCGAAGAGTCAATTCGAAGTTCAACAACCCAGAATTCGAGATCGCCCCCTCAGACAACATCGCGCCTTCTCCAGCACCCTCAACACCACCAGGCCTTACTCTCCCGCGGACCAACTCCCAGCAATCGCTCCTAACAGACTTCTTCCGCCAGGGCAAGAACAACAAGGACAAGGACAAGCATTCCGCCAAGTCCCACGCGGAGCAGACCCGTCGGGCAACATCCGAAGCAGATCTCGCCTCCTTCCTGCAACTCAAGACAAGCCCAAGCCAAGATGTCGTGTCCTCTACTTCACGACCAGAAGCGAGTAGAAACCACACCTACGACGGTACGCAGACGAGGACACGAAATGGCAATAGCAGCGCGAGCCACTTCGAAGACATCAACCTCTCGCCCATCAATGGCCCTCGCAAAGCGGTCTTCACTGAGATGCTGGGGCCATCTGGTCTTGAGCCCAAAGTGAGTGTGGATACCGACGTGGATACGGATGTCGATGTCAATGTCGATAACATGAAAAAGGCGACGCCATCTGCCGAATCTGGCAGCGGCAACGGCAGCGAAAAGACCAAGACCGGGTCCGAAGCTAGCGGCGCGTTCGGATTACTCAATTTTGGGTTTGGCAGGAAGTGAAAGTGACATGAAGGAGACGAGGTGGTGGAGATAAGATAGATGCATAGAGTATGTTAAATTATGTATAGCTTACTTAGCTAGAGATTGACAGCTCAAGCCCTTAACAACATACGTGGATCATCGAACGAATGGGATGCTCCTGCTATGCTATGCTATACTATGCTTCCAACTACGGTGCTACACGTGACCATCATCACTTTTGCCATTGCCATTCACTCTGCCCTAGATCACGCGCACACGCATGATACCAATGTACCGCGTTGGCTGCGGCCTTGCTTACCTAGGTGTTCCCCATTGCATCGCAGCGAGGTGAGAACCTCACCTACCCCAAGTAAGTAGAACGCAAAGAACTTATCGAGGCGCAGTAAAACACTTCTTCCGCACGTACTATACAATGGAGCGAACACCCAATGTAGTTCGTGGTGGAACGAAGCGGTGGTTGCGGTGGTGGTGGTGGACTTTGCAGTCTGTCGTGAGCCGTGCTTGGCTATTAAGGGTTTGCTGGGCGACGAGTTCGGAGCCAGACGACCCGTGGGGTGAACACGTGGACTGAGATGGTGGTGCTGGTGCTGGTTCACGTTCGATGGCGTGGTGATGCGTCTTGAGCATATGGTATATGCAGGGTAAGGAATAGGATGCTGGATATTGTTGAAGAACGGGGGAGGCATGGTAAGTAACATGGAGGGGTGGGGACAGAATGTGATTCGTCCATCCACTGACTTAAGAATAGTTGACGATTGTGTCTCTTTGTCGTTTTCAGTGCATATTGTAATTGTAATTGTAATTGTAATTGTAATTGTAATTGTAATTGTAATTGTAATTGTAATTGTAATTGTAATTGTAATTGTAATTGTAATTGTAATTGTAATTGTAATTGTAATTGTATTTCGAC